>Ga0207433_10002384_pt1 | contig 38305 bp, 38 predicted proteins | sample YelNatPaOPGAMG01_FD_187559 | JGI IMG/M metagenome (GOLD analysis project Ga0207433, IMG submission 187559) | Hot spring thermophilic microbial communities from Obsidian Pool, Yellowstone National Park, USA - OP-RAMG-01 (SPAdes) (version 3) | ecosystem: Environmental > Aquatic > Thermal springs...
TCTTTGAAGGCGCTAGCTAAGTCGTCAGCAGAAAAACCGCTCGTAGTCATGATAGCGCTTAGTGCCACTAGTGATAGCGTGATTTTTTTCATAAGAACTTTCTCCTTTTCAGTTTATGGTAGATTTTTTGTTTAAAAACATTGAATGTTACAAAAAAAAATTCTTTTTATAATTGATATATGTCAAGAAGAAGCGCTAAACATTTTTAATTTAATTTTTTAAATAAAAAGAGTACGCTTATTGATGTCGGTCAATTTTTTTCGTTTTCATTTATTCTAGAATCTCATTGCTACAAAACAATATCAACGAAAGGATAGTTTATGCAAGAGTCAAGGAGAGAGTTTATAAAAGCCTCGGCCGTTACCGCTGCAGCCGGAGCAATAGGGCTGACCCTGCCCGAATCGGTATATAGTGCAAGCGGTAATGCCGAAACAGGCTGGAAATGGGATAAAGCGGTATGCAGATTTTGCGGAACAGGTTGCGGTGTTATGGTTGCAACCAAAGACGACAAAATTGTGGCCGTAAAAGGTGACCCTGCCGCACCAGTTAATAAAGGGCTAAACTGTATCAAAGGCTATTTTCTAGCCAAAATTATGTATGGTGCAGACCGCTTAACGGAGCCGCTTTTGAGAATGAACGATAAGGGTGAATTTGATAAAAAAGGTAAATTTAGACCTGTTAGCTGGCAAAAAGCATTTGATGTTATGGCTACTAAGTTTAAAGAAACATATAATAAAAATGGACCTACATCGGTTGGTGTATTTGGATCAGGACAGTACACGATTCATGAAGGATATGCCGCACTAAAACTGATGAAAGCAGGTTTTAGATCTAACAATCTAGATCCAAACGCAAGACATTGTATGGCTTCTGCGGTTACCGGTTTTATGCAGACATTCGGTATAGATGAGCCTGCCGGCTGTTATGATGATATTGAACTTACTGATACGGTAGTAACATGGGGCGCAAATATGGCTGAGATGCATCCTATTTTATGGTCGCGCGTTTCCGATAGAAAGCTAACAAATAAAGAACGCGTAAAAATTGTTAATCTGTCAACTTATACGACTAGAACTAGTGACTTAGCAGATATTGAAATAATTTTTAGACCTAATACCGACTTGGCAATATGGAACTATATTGCTCATGAAATCGTTTATAATCATCCTGAGTCTATTGATTGGAAATTTGTAAACGATAACTGTACTTTTATTACAAGTTGGGTTGATACCGGATACGGTATGAGAAATAATCCTAATCATCCAAAATTTAGTTCAGCGGAAAAAGATACGGTAGCTAAAGAGCTATCAAAAACAGTAAGTAATTTAGAGGGTCCGGCGCTTGAACCGTTTGGTTATAAAAGCGGTGAAAATATGAAAATGACACACAATGCAAATTCTGGTGAAAATTGGGTTATTACGTTTGAAGAGTTTAAAAAAGGGTTGGCTCCATATACCCTAGAATATGTTGCTGAAATAGCCAAAGGAAATCCGGATGAAGACATTAACGAATTCAAGAAAAAACTTCAAGCGTTAGCAGCATTATATATCGAGAAAGATAGAAAAGTCGTCAGTTTTTGGACGATGGGATTCAATCAACATACGAGAGGAACTTGGGTAAATAGCCAATCATACATGGTGCATATGCTTCTTGGAAAACAAGCTAAACCTGGAGCTGGAGCGTTTTCTTTGACGGGACAACCTAGCGCATGTGGTACGGCTAGGGAAGTCGGTACCTTTAGTCATAGGCTTCCTGCCGATATGGTCGTCATGAATCCGAAACATCGTGAACATGCGGAGCATATTTGGAAAGTACCGGCAGGCACTATAAATCCTGTTGCAGGTAGCCATTTTGTACAAATTATGCGAGATCTTGAAGACGGAAAAGTCAAATGGGCATGGGTTCAAGTTAATAATCCGTGGCAGGATACCGCAAATGCAAACCACTGGATAAAAGCCGCAAGAGAGATGGATAATTTTATTGTTTGTTCTGACGGTTACCCTGGTATTAGTGCAAAAGTTGCGGATCTTATATTGCCGAGCGCGATGATATATGAAAAATGGGGAGGATATGGAAACGCTGAAAGACGTACGCAACAGTGGCGACAACAAGTAACTCCCGTCGGAAACGCTATGGGGGATCTATGGCAGATTACAGAGTTTGCAAAAAGATTTACTATTGCAGAGACTTGGAAAGAGTGGAAACTTCCAAACGGAACAAGTTTGCCTAATATTATGCAAAGCGCTACTTTAATGGGGTATAAACCTACAGATACGCTGTTTGATGTTTTATTTGCCAATACTGAAGCTAGAAGTTACAAATGGCCAGACCCTATCGCCGACGGTCATGCAAATACGGAAGCTGGAGGCGACAAAAGAAACGTAATAGGAAGCGACGGCAAACCTTTTAAAGGGTATGGATTCTTTATACATAAATATATATGGGAAGATTATAGAAAATTCGGACTAGGGCATGGGCATGACTTGGCTGATTTTGATACGTATCATCGTGTTAGAGGCTTAAAATGGCCTGTGGTGGACGGCAAAGAGACTGAATGGAGATTTAACGGCAAGTATGACCCTTATGCTAAAAAAACAGGTAGAGAGTTTGCTTTTTACGGTACTTTCGGTAAGGAGATAGCTCAAGGTACTCTTACGGGGCCTGACGGTACAAAACCTAAGGTTGACCTAAAAAATAAAGCTAAAATTTGTATGCATCCTTATATGGACCCGCCTGAGCCGCCAAGTAAAGAGTATCCACTATGGCTTTGTACCGGTAGAGTGCTTGAGCATTGGCATAGCGGCACTATGACCATGAGGGTTCCAGAGTTGTATCGAGCAGTACCAGAAGCAATGTGCTATATGCATCCTGAAACTGCAAAAGAGATTGGCGCAAAAGACGGCGAGCTTGTATGGGTAGAGTCGCGCAGGGGTAAAGTTAAAGCAAGAGTAGATACAAGAGGTAGGAATAGACCTCCTAGGAGTCTTGTCTATGTTCCGTGGTTTGATGAAAAGGTCTATATCAACAAAGTTACGCTTGATGCTACAGACCCGACATCAAAACAGACCGATTATAAAAAATGTGCAGTCAAGGTTTATAAGGCTTAAGAGATGAAAGATGAAAAATCCGCCGTAAGTGCCAGAAGACGATTTGTTTTGCAGACGATGCAGGGAGTCGGACTTGCGGCATTGGGCGGCGTTACTTGGAGTGCTTATGTAAACGAGGCAAAATCGGCTCCTTTAGTCTTAAGACCTCCTGGAGCAGTTACCGAGAACGATTTTATGGCTAAATGTATTAGATGTGGTTTGTGCGTAGAAGCATGCCCTTTTCATACATTAAAGTTAGCGAAAATAAACGATCAGGCGCCGTTAGGCACACCGTTTTTTACTGCACGAATTATTCCTTGTTATATGTGTAAGGATATACCTTGCGTTTCACCTTGTCCTACTGGTGCGTTGGATAGAAAACTCGTTAGTAAAAAAGATACTAGCGGAGTAGAAAAACTTGATATTAAAATGTCAAAAATGGGCGTAGCAACTATTGACTCGGATCAATGCATAGCCTTTTGGGGAATACAATGCGATGCCTGTTACAGAGCCTGTCCGCTAATGGGACAAGCAATTGTAATTGATGCCAGTAGAAATGATAGAACAGGAAAGCACGCATTGATGACTCCTAGAGTAGTTGGTGATGTATGTACGGGGTGCGGTTTGTGTGAAAAAGCATGTGTTACGCAAAAAGCTTCTATATTTGTATTGCCTATTACCGTGGCAAAAGGTAAGGCAGGTAGCAACTATATTAGAGGATGGGATCAAAAAGACGAAAAAAGACTAGAGAATGATACATCGGGCGGCGCTACTACAATTACACCTCAAAGTTCTAAAAAAGCCGTAGACTATCTAAATAGCGGAGAGCTGTGATGAGTATATTTCTGAAACACAAATATCTAATAGCTCGTAGGATAATCCAATTGTCTATTATAGTTTTGTATTTTGCGGCAAACGCATGGGGTATTAAAATATTAGAAGGGGACCTGTCTAGCTCAAAACTTTTTTCAAAAATTCCACTTGCAGATCCATATGCTGTTCTTCAGATGTTTTGCGCAGGTGTATTTGTAGCTAGTGAGGTCTTAACTGGAGCGATTATTATTGTGCTCTTCTATGTGATTATAGGTGGAAGAGCTTTTTGTAGCTGGGTTTGCCCCGTTAATATTGTCACGGATTTTGCAAATTTGCTAAGAAGGAAACTAAGAATTGATGAAGTAGAGAGAAAGGTTTGGATTAGTAGGAATCTTAGATACTGGGTTCTTGGAATATCTTTAATTATCTCTTCTGTTTTGGGTACTTTAGCATTTGAAATGATTAGTCCAATAGGAATACTCTCACGTGGGCTTATATTTGGCATCGGATTCGGTCTTGTACTAATAGCGAGTGTGTTGCTATTTGACCTGTTTGCTATAAAAAATGGATTTTGCGGTCATATATGTCCTCTCGGCGGGTTTTATTCTATTATCGGCAGGTTTAGTATATTGAGGGTTAAGCATGAACAGGAAAGGTGTACATTATGTATGAAGTGCACTAATATATGCCCAGAAAAGCAGGTTTTGCATATGATTGGGAAAAGAAGTGAATTTGTAGCCATGGGCGAATGTACTAACTGCGCAAGATGTATAGAGGTATGTGACGATGATGCGCTTAATTTCGATATTCGTCTAATTATAAAAAAATAAAAGGAGTAGTCAATGAAACAAAAAAATAGAATTGCTATCACCGTATTGGCTTTAAGTTTAGCCACATTTGCAATAGGTGCCGGAGCGAAAAAATCTGAGGTTACGGATATGGATTTGGGTTTGGCAAAAGTATCCGTAAACGCTGATTCAGGTTTAAGTCAAACGCCGTTTGGTTATCAAGGAGAAGACCCTGGACCCGGTGATAAGAATAAAAGGATTCCGAGGGCTTATGATAATGCACCGCCTATGATACCTCATGATATAAGCTCATTTGTTCCTATCACGCAGGAGAGTAATGCTTGCATCGGTTGTCATTTACCTGAAGTTGCAGCGGCAGTAGGCGCAATACCTGTACCAAAAACACACCTGACAAATCTTAGAACCGGAAAAGATTTGAATGGGCAACTTTATGAAGGACGATATAACTGTGTCCAATGTCATGCGCCTCAAGCTAAATTAGACCCTACGGTAAACAATAAATTTAAAGGCGCGTTTAGGGCAAAAACTGGAGGTGAGTATAAAAGTAACCTCATAGATACGATTAGAGAAGGTGTAGTGGAGGATAAGAGCGGATCATTTGATGTTAGTAAAGAGTTGCAAGAAAAATAAATGAGCGATAGACGTCAATTTTTATCCTCTATTTTTGGAGTCGGAGCAAGGGATAGCGGGGAAAATAAACCGTTTTTTCCACCGCCCCCAGGTTTTTGCAATACAAAGATTGATGAATGTTTTAGATGTGAAGATAAATCATGTAAGAACTCATGTCCGGAAAATATTATTATTCTAACACAAGAGGGCACCCCTAGATTAAACTTGTCTAGTAGGGGTTGTACCTTTTGCGACGATTGTGCTACCGCTTGTAAATATGGATGTTTTGAAGATGGCGAAAATAAAAAAATTATGGCTGTTATTTTGATTGAAATATTAAACTGTCTAGCTTGGAATCGTACAATATGTCGTAGTTGTGCAGATGTGTGTAATGAAAAAGCTATCAAGTTTTTGGGGCTGTTTCATCCTGAGATAAACTCCGAAATATGCACCTCGTGTGGTTTTTGCATAGGTGTTTGTCCTGCTCAAGCAGTTAAAATAAAAGGGTGTTAGTTTGAGAGTCGTACTTATCGCTATTTTTCTAGCAAACTATCTATTTGCCGTTGTTACGGTTGTGCCAAAAATTATAACACTAGACGATGTTCCATCTGATATGGTGAATAAAGCTGGAGCTATATACGCTTCTTTGTCAAACGGCGAGATTGTTTCGATAGATGCAAACAGGAGAGTCAAAAAGCTACTAATTTTGCCGAAGGCACAAAACTATAACGGTGAAAAAGTTAATCAAAGAGCTTTAAGTGTCGCATTGTCATCAAGTGCGAAGCTTATAGCCGTTGCAAGTGATAGCGGCGGCATTTATATCTTTAATGGAAAAAATATCATAAAAACTGCCTTCAATACAAAAACCGTCATTAGAAAAATTGCTTTTGTGTCGGAAGATACAATTTTGGTTGCGCTACTTAGCAGTGAGATAGTGAAGTTTGATTTGAAAACAAACAAGATAGTGTCCGTAGTATCTACGGGTACATCTGCACTTAGCGATATGGCTATTTCTCCTGATTTGAAAATAGCATATAGCGCAGGTGAGGCAGGAATCGTTACGCTAATAAATACGGAGACCATGCAAATTACAAGCAGATTTCAAGGTGGAAACGTAGACAATATATATAGGCTGGACAGTCAAAACTTTCTTACTATCACGGCGGGACAAGATCGTAGGTCGGTTTTGTACGGTAAAAACGGGACTATACTTAAGAGATGGGACGGTTCGTTTCTGATTTATGCCGCCGCATTGTCGCCAAATGGAAGTAGGGCGGCTATAGCAATGGATGAACAAAATAACATAACCGTAGTAAATACTATTGACGGTAGTGTAAAGTATATAGCAAAGGGACATACAACATCGCTAAATAGGATAGTATTTTTGAGTGAAGATACTTTTGCTTCATGCGCCGATGAAAATAAAATTTATATCTGGAGAATCAAATGAATATATCAAGTGTAGTAATAAAGTGTGCGCCAAAATTTTTGGATGAAGTCAAAGACAATATAAAGGCGTTAGACTGCTGTGAGATACATGCAAGTGACGATTTAGGCAGAATAATTGTCGTAATAGAAGGTGCTACTACAGAAGAAGAGAGTGAAAAGCTTAAATTAATTCAAGCACAAGATCATGTATTATCGGCAGAGATGGTGTATGCCTATAGTGAAAGAGAATTTGCTCCCGAAGATGAAAAATTTGAAAGACTATCTGAAGATGTCGTGGAGAGATTAAACACAGATATGCCTGCCGATGAAATAATTTATAGCGGACATTTGAAAGATAAATAAAAAATATATTTTAGAATTTTTATAGTAAAAAGTTAGAAAAAATATAGATATTATTATATTGATCGAGTTAAAAAATATCAGTAGTTTTGCGGAGTCTATCTTTGTCGAAATGAGTATAAATTCTAGATGTATTAATATCCGCATGACCTAATGATTCTTGGACTAATATTAGATCTTTGCTTTTTTGATAGAGAAGTGTCGCAAATGTATGTCTTAGCATATGCGCACCGTTTTTATCTTTTCTTATGCCAACGCTTAAAAGAATTTTTTCAACTAATCTGCTTATATATGCCTGGGTTAGACAGTTTCCTTTATTATTACAAAATAGCAAATTATTATTGCAAATTCTAGCCTCTAGCCATGTGTTTAAATCGGCTTGAATAATATCTTCCTTGATCATAACGACTCTAGGTTTGTTACCTTTGCCTCTAACCTGAATAACATAAACATCACCGTCTCTTATGAAGTCTTTTATATTTATATTTAAAGCTTCGCTTACTCTTATTCCTGTGTATAATATTGTTTTTATAATCAATCTATTTCTTGCGGCAAGTACGGTATTTTCAAAATGATATGTTGCTATACCGTTGATAAATCTTCCAACCTCGTCTTTGTTTAGAAATGACGGTAGTTTTAATCCACTTTTGCCGCTGAGTCCTCCCCAGTTTTTTAGTTCAATTCCGTATCTGTAAGTATTTCCTTTTTCGTCTTCATTTTGTTTATCGATATAGCCAAAAAAACTTAGTAAAGCTATCCTATAGTTTTTCTTTGTTGCATCTGATAGGTTTGACGTCTCTGACGCTAAAAAATCACTTAAAAATTCTTGATCAATTTCTCTCATTGAGCCGGCGCCATAAATATTTAAAAAATAAAATAGTTTTTCAAGCGGAATAAAATAAACATGAATGCTATTTATTCCTATATTTCTAACTTCTTTAATAAGTTTTTTTAGTTCACCTATTGAATAAAGTCCCCTTGATAACTCTTGTATTATTTGCGCTAATCGGTCTTTTCCGGTAACTTGTCTATTTGATAGGGACGTAATTTTGCTTCGTATAAACCTACCAAGCCAAAAGAGATAAGTTTTTGAAAATGTATCTTCACACTCTAGTGGATATTTCATTCGTCCTGCCGTTAAATAGTTGTTGTACTATTATAACACATAGACTTCTATGCTTTAATTTATCTTAGCTATTTTTATCTTGCCAGCACACTAACGGAACAAGTCATTCCAGCGCTAAGCGTCATACCTTTTGGAACTTCGTCAATATCTATTCTCACGGGTATTCTTTGAGCTAGTCTAACCCATGTAAATATAGGATTTACATTTGCTAGTAACCTTTCACCCGTTGTGTTGTCTCTGTCGATTATCGCTTTTGCGATACTATCCACATGACCTTTGATGATGAAATTTGTCCCCAGAGGTCTTATCTCAACCTTGTCACCGATATGAATCATAGATATTTTGTGCTCTTCAAAATAGCCGTTGACCCAAAATGAGTCCTTATTGACAAGCGCCATGCAGTTTGAGCCGACTTTTGCGTAATCGCCCTGTCTTAAGAGCAGATTTGATACCCATCCGTCAGTGGGAGCCTGAACTTTTGTTCTTTCTAGGTTTAGTTTTGCTGTTTTAAGTAACTCTAGCGACTGCTCATATTTTGCTTTTGCGATTGTCGCATCAAAGCTCGAATCTTCTCTGTCTTCTTTTGAAATAGATTCATCGTTAATAATTTTTCTTCTCGCAGATTGCTGTTTTTTCATTTCATACTCAATTTTCTTCGCATTTGCCGTAGCTTTTGCTTCATTGTACGCATCCAAAAATCTATTCTCGTCTATTTCAAATAAAATATCCCCCTTGCGTACAAATTGGTTATCTTTTACCAAGACCTTGCTTACGAGTCCGTCAACATCGGGCGCAACAAGCGTAATGTCGGCGCGCACTCGTCCGTCTCTTGTCCAAGGAGAGTTCATATAGTTGTTCCATAGGGCAAATCCGGCAAAAATAGCCACCAAAACAACAATAAAAGTCATAGAAAAGCGAAACAGTTTTGTAAATTTAGAGTTCATTTTTTCCTCTTTAGTGATAAATTATAAAGCAAGGCACGGTAAAAGTGATAACAAACAGAGCAATCCTAAAAAGACCTGGGTGCCAAATATAGTCATACGCTCCTATGTCGGATAGAATACGATTTATTAATATTTGAAAAATTAGCGCGATTGCAAAAATTGGCAAAAGTGTCGGCATCTGTATGTCAAACAAAACAACATCTAGCGGCATCAAATCTCCTTTATTATGGGTATCGTATCGGCAGAACTCAGAGTAGTTCGAATAATTGCCATTTGGGTTGAGATATTTTGCACTGCCCTTAGCTCGTAATTCATAGCCATAGAACTATTATCAGCAAAAGTCATCCTCAGTTCGCCGAGGTTCAAAAGTAGTTTTTGTAGCTTGTCTTTTGACGGAGTGCTGAAGAATACGCCTATCGATTGGAGGATGGTGCCAATCTCCATAGCCTTGCCCGAGTTTGTGAGCGCCGTTACCTCTTTTTTTATATTTACGATAGCTGAACCGATTTCTAGTGTAGATATTAGCCACATAAATATAGGACTTTTTGGGCTAATATCTAGCTTGCCATGGGTTGAAAACTGTTGAAGCAAATCTCTGCCCGTACTCTCAAGAGCGGCTCTTTGAAGAGCTTTTTTATCAGAGCATAGTGATATTAGCTTATCCGATAACACTTTCGCAACTCTCTGCTTTGCTAGTATTACGGCGAAATAATCAGCAATAACATAAGCCGCTCCGGCAAATATCAAACCGATAATTGCGGCTAGCCCGCCTTCCATGAAGTTGGTAGGGGTGATTTTGTAGTATGGATCAAGCGAACATTGCGATAAAAACATAAATACAAAACCCAGCGCAAAGCCTCCCCATTTTGGCATAGTGATAAGCCAAGAGACAAAAGCCAAAATCGGAGAGATTATCAACGCTAGAGTAAGAATATCTGTCGCAAAAAGTGGAATAATATAAAAATCCCAAATTCCAACGATGAATAAAGATACCAAAGCGCCTTTAATAAAACTCTTCGTAACGCCAAGGGGATTTGGCAGAGTTCCAAAAAGTAGCCCTCCAACAACAGCCATCGTGATGGTTTGCGTTGCAAACGGCCAAGCCGTTATAATCCAAAAAGCAAAAGACAGCAGTAATAGCCCAACACCCCTGAGCACAGCCAGCAAGACAAAAACACTATCGGTGTGAGTGGAAAACTTGAGTTTTGACACAAACTCTTTGTGTGTATCTTCAGAAGACCTTATTTTTATCAGTGATAAGTATGTAGAGCAGTAAATTCTAAGCTCTCTAATAAGCCTAACCGTAAGATTTGAGCTTACTTCAAAAGCTTCTAGCACATCGGGGGTTGTAACTTGCGCCAATTTGCTCTGTTTCGCAATAATTTCGGCGCTTATTTTTTCCTCTAAAGTTATGAGTTGACGGGACGCTTCCGTCAAGTTTTCTTTGTTGGCGTCTTGCTTAAGCTTTGCTAGTATGGTTACAAATCGCGAATACACATCTTCGACGAAAGGCGCCGTCTCTTTGGATGAGCGCTTCTTGGCAATCGAGATAAAATTTTTGAGCGAATAAAAAGTTGTCGATAGATGCATAAATTCAACATTTAGATGTTGATGATGAAGCATCTCTTTGTTGTCCATACTGCTCTCAAAGCTACTGTTGATTCGCACCGAGTCAAGCCCGATTGCGCTAGCAAAAAAACTTAGATTGGAATCATCTTTGTCGTCTTCGCCAAAAAGAGTATTTGGGCTTGATAACGCCCGTAAAATAGCATTGAACCTTTGTGTTTCACTATCAAAAAGCATATCGGATAGATGAGACGGGAAAAATATATCGCTAATAACCGTTGCGCACATAATTCCCACAAACACCTCAGAGAACCTAGATATGGCAATATCAAAAACATCAAGCGGCGTATTTATAACAGGAAGAGCTACGATACAGACGGTGTAGCCCGCAAGAATAAAGCCGTACGATTGAAAATTTCTATATTTGACTCCGACACCTGTACAAATACCTATCCACAATGCAAATATCGCTATAAACCAGACTGGATCCTGAGCAAAAGCCGCAATCATCGCAATCGAAACAATGACTCCTGCGAGAGTTCCCAGAATACGATAAAAACTTTTTGACAAAACCAGTCCGCTTTTTGGTTGCATTACGATAAAAACGGTAAAAAGAGCAGTTCTAGGATCTGGCAGATTGAGCGTCATCGATATTAAAAGCGCCAAAACACCTGCCGTAACTGCTTTGACGATAAATACTAGCGTCTGAGCGTCGCTTGAGAGCCAACTATTAAAAGCTAGCTTCAGTGTTTTGTAGTTTGATAATTTGGCATTCATTTCTTATTCTTTTGCGACATAATCGGCACTATCCGTATAGCCGCCGCCTAGAGCTTTGATTAGGGATATTTGAAGCAATACGCTTTCATTTTGAAGTTCTGACTCATTGAACAGACCTTGCAATGTGTCTATTTTTGTAGACAAGTATGGCAGTTTGCCGTCAAGTCCGGTTTTTAGCCTGTTGAGCGCAATTTTCTCATTTGACTTCCTTGCTTTCATCTCCTCCTTGTGCGACTTTATTTGTAGCTCAAGTTGTTTCGACTTTTTCAAAACCCCTACTATTTCATTAGCGGCTTTTATAACCAAACTGTTGTACTCGAAAACTTGAGAGTTGTATTCATTTACGCTCTCATTTAACATAGCTTTTCTTTCGCCCCAGTCAAAAATAGGTAACGAAAAGGCAACCTGTCCATTTGGAGCAAACGATGCGCTTTTTAGAAGTTCGGTTGCGCCAAAGAGGGAGTTTAGTCCTATAAACGACGATAAGTTGATATTTGGATAAAAACTTGTTTTTGCCACATCTATTTTGCCGGCTTTGGCAAGCAATAGCTGTTTTTGCACAGATACGTCGGCTCTTTTTGATAGTATGTCCAGATATATATTTTTTGGCAACGGTACTTTAATATCATCCTTGATTTTTGGCTTTTTTAGCTTTTCAATCTCTGATGGATGCTCTCCAGCTAGTATACAAATTTCCTCTTTTTTGCCCTCTATTGTTCGTTTGAGTGCATTTATTTGTTGCGATATTTTTGAGATTTTAATCTCTTGTTCATTGAGTGCAGACTTATTTGTTAGCCCTGTTTTGTATTTTGTATCAAGCGCGCCCAGAGCTTCCTGTGCAATTGCTAGTGACTGATGCAAAATTTCCAATCTTTTTTCGTCAAAATTCCAAGATAGATATAGCTCACAAATACCGCTTGATATAGCAAGTCTTGTCACCTCCAATGACGCCTTTTGCATCAGCACCAAACTCTTTTGACTTTTTATCTGGCGCTCTTTTGCATTCCAGAAGTCAAAATCATACTCCAGAGCGCCGCCGATCTGATACCTGGAGTAGTAGCCACCGCCAAAAGGTGGTGGTAAAAAGTCGTTTTCGCTAAATCTCTCTCTGGATGCAGATGATTTTGCCGAAATCTGCGGCATCGTTTCGGCTTTTAAAGCCTCTGTGACGCTATTTGCGGCGTTATATCTAGCCTCTACGCTTTTGATGCTTGGTGCATCGTTTATCGCTTTGGATATTAGTGCATCAAGTTGTTTATCCCCGAATATTTCCCACCACTTTGCTTTTAGCTCGCTTTTGTCGTCAACAAAAGAGGATTTGCTATTTTCAACCTCTTTTTTGATGTCATACTCTTTTAATTCACTTAGCTTATCAAACTTTGGCACACATCCACCCAGTCCTATAGCAATAACGGCGAGCAGTAAAATTTCTCTATTTTTCATATTATTTAACTCTCTATCTAAAGAAGCTCTGATATGTATTTGAAATTATCTCGATACCTCTTTTCGTATCAAAGCTAGAAGAGTGGGTGAAATTAAATCTAGCTTCGTTTCTTTTGTGATTTACGCAATAAAATTCAGAACCAGGAACAAATACCGCTTTGTTTTTCAAGCACTCCATGGTTAGTTTAAATGCGTCAATCTCGTCTTCAAAACTACCGTAGATAAACATCCCGCCCTTTGGTTTTTGGAACCTAAACGTTGGCAAGTTGAGCTCAAGCTCTTTGGCAAGAGTATCGCATTTTGCTTTGTATGCGCTTCTTATTTTTGATAAATGAATATTCAACTCACTGCTTCCTAAAAACTCATCCGCAATTTTTTGTGATAGCGTAGAAGTGTGCAGGTCGGCTCTTTCTTTTAGCGCCAATATTGGCTGAAGGAGTTTTTTATCGCCTCTTATCCATCCAAGCCTGAGCCCCGGAGCCAAAATTTTTGAAAAAGAGCCTAAATGCAAAGTGTTGTTAGGGGCAAACGACGGTAACATGGGTAGCCTGTTTTCAAAATAAAGCTCCATATAAGCGCCGTCATCAACAATAATTCCATCGCACTTCAACGCCGCCTCTGCTAACTTTTCTCTAGTTTTTGTATCATATTGATTTCCTGTCGGGTTTTGAAAATCACTCATAAGGTAGGCGTTTTTTATATGTTTGAATGAAGCGTAAAATTTGTCAAAATCTATACCGTCTTTGTTTAGCTTAATAGGATGTATTACGCAACCGTTTGCGCTAAAAGTATTTAGCGCTCCTAAATATGCCGGAGCTTCTGCGACAACCCCGTTTTTAAAATATACCCTACTAATCAAATCTATAGCTTGTTGAGCGCCGGTCGTTATTAGTATGTTTTCTACACCTGTTTGAAGCCCTAGCTCACAATAATGACTAGCAATTTTTTCACGAAGCGAAGGCAGTCCACTACTAATAGAATATTGAAGAGTTGAAGGATCGCATAGTATTTTTTGCGTAATTTCCGAGATACTTTTTGTCGGAAATAAACTTTCATCCGGCAGTCCTCCAGCAAACGATATAGTGTCACTATCTATAGCTTCAAGAATCTCTCTAATAAATGAGCGTTTCATAATATTTCACCTATCTTTTTTGGCGAAATTTTATTTGAAAACGTAGTTTTATTCTTTATCTAATTATGCAATATTGTTATCCAATATTGACTTTTTAGTTATCCAAAATATGCTAATATATTTATATGAATAAAGAAACAAGAAACCAGAGAGCAGATATTGTTAACAATGCTCTTAACTATATCTATATGAATATCGACATTGAGATAAAAGCAGAGGAGTTGGCGAAGCAGATGGGTGTTAGTACGCATCATCTGCATAGAATATTCAAAGAAGAGACGAATAAAAATCTATTTGAAACTATAAAGTCTATAAGACTGCAAAAAGCGGCAAGCCTTCTGCTTACAAACAAATATGCGACCATCTCTCAAATTGCCTCCATGTGTGGCTATAGTTCGCAAACATCATTTATCAAGGCATTTAAAAATAGGTTTGATACGACACCGAAAAAATGGAAAAGCGGCGAATCTCTTTTGTATTCTCAAAGAATACTAGACAGCTCTAAAACGGCAAGTGCATCGAACAGGGATTTTGTAGGCATAGTTCCAAAAATTATCAAAACTACTCCTATTAGAGCCGCATACATACGACACGCAGGATACGATATTTCCATCAAAAATAGCTGGAATAGGCTACTAGCATGGAGTATAGAGAACAATTTGTCGCCTGATGCGCTACAGCTAGGAGTTCATCACGACAATCCGATTATCACGCCTCTAAGCGAGTGCGCTTATGTAGCGGCAATAGAGGTAAAAAGCACTGTTCGAACAAATAGCATGGTCGCTTTTTTTGAATTACCGTCAGCTTTATGCGCTGTTTTTCATATAGAAGGAAAGTATGGCGATGTCTTAAATTTTATGCGTTATGTATACCAAATATGGCTACCGAATAGCGGTTTTGAGGCAAAAACAACTCCGTCATACGTGGTATATCGCAAAAATCATTTTTTAAACGAAGACGGCTTGTTTGATATTGAGTTTTATTTACCGATAAGCGTTGTTTAGGGTTTAATATTGTAAAACTTATTATTTTTACGGTGTCAAAAAGAACATAAATTTTTGATTTTAACTTGTGCCGTTTTGGTAAAGATTTATAATTAAATTCTTGGGAAGTAAGTTTGGCAAAATTTAAGCTAATACGTTGGCTAGTTGGGGGGGGGGTAGTAGTAGTTAGCGTGTAGCCTACATTGCTTACGGTATATATAAAATCATTGCCGAATCTTTTACGAATTCTAAGTATAAAGTTTTTAAGTGCGGAATCGCTCATATGTTCTTCGCCCCATACACTATAAGCTATCATATCTTTTGTGAGAAGATTTTTTTTATTTTTTATTAAAAATTCAACAAAAAGCCTCTCTTTTTTGTTTAGCTTTAGATTTATTCCATCAACGATTAAAGTCCCCAAATTTTTATTAAGGTATATATTGTTTTTGACATTGACTAGGTAACCACTACTCTTGGATAGTTTTGTTTCACATTTTTTGAGTGTGTTAATAATACTTTCGAAGTTTAAAGGTCTTACTAGGTATGCCGTTAGTTGCAGAGGTATTACCTCCAGTAGGATATTTTCATTTGTATGTTCACTAATTATTATAATAGGTATATTTTCATTTGATTCTCTAATATTAGCAATAAAACCTATGCTTGTCTCTTGTCCAAAATATATGTCTGTGATAATTATATCTGGTAAGTTATTACTGTAAATATTTTTTGCGTCGTTGAGATTATCTGTATGATAGACTTCTTTGAAATAAAGTCCAAGGAAAGAAATGATATATTGTAAGAATTCAAGATTACTATCTACATACAATAGTGAATAGCACTCCAATAGTTTAAGCATATACTTCCTCTTCGGTTTTTTAAAAAAAATAACACACAATAATAATATTATAAAGTCTTATTTTGGTCTCAAAGGTTGCATTAAACATATAGATATATTATAAATAATGAGACTCAAACAAGATGCTTTTTTATTATTATTTACCAAAATTTTTGCAAAACTAAATAGTGCATATTGAGAGGTTCACGATGTCAGAAGATATGATATTTTTGTCATATAGCATAGTCATATTGTTTTTTACTATGATAGGTATTTCTATTTATATAACGTATATTGCAAGAAGAATGAGTTGATGGGCGGTATTTATTCGCTACAAAGTTCTTCAGTGAAGCAACTTATAGAGTATGGGCTAAATATAGAGCACTGGATAAAGAGTATAGAAAGAGCCGAGGAGATGCTAGAAAACGGTAATCTTGACGGAGCTAAACAGTGTTTGAGCTTGTATAGCAATATAATTGAATGTAAAAAAATTTCTGACGGTTTAATTAGGGACCATTTTCAGTTTACAGCTTTTAAAAGAGCATTTGAATCTAAAGATTATGCAACTATGTATGATATGGTGTCAAGAGTACCGTCTTTGAAGATGTCAAAACCGTATTTGGTAGTTGAAAAAATATGGGCCCAGAGTATCGATAGTGTTTTGTCTCTTATTATAAAAGGTGAGGCGCAAAAACATAAAATACTTACACTTCTTGACTTGTTTGCTTCAATACCTGAAAAAAAACCGATGGTTCAGATGATAGTAAAAAACTCTGAAGATTTTTTAAGATTCAAAACAGCATTTGCAAAGAAGGAATATGATATTTTTTTTGCTCTTGTAGATAAGTATAATATATTGACAAAATTTCAAGAATATAGCCAGATGCTAGAGCATGGACAGTATATTGTAAGACGTTTTATGCCCGCATTTTTAGATTGCAATTACTCCAGGGCAAAATCTATAATAAAAACTCTAAAATATTTTCAAGAGCACTATTACACGACTTCGCATTTTGAGTATCTCACAGAGATTCTTCATAAGTTCATAACATATCATCAAAATAGACAATTTAGGGAGTTTTTCATTCTTGCTGAAGAGGATAAAGAGCTTATAAATACTAGGTTATACAGAGAAACAGTTTTTATGTTTGACGAAAATGTAAAGAAAGCTGAAGAGTTTGCGAACGAGGGTTGTTTGGACATGCTTAATGATTATATAGTGTTACTTTTTGGTATTAAAAAATATCAAACGCAATTAAAAAATATATTAGATAAATGTTTTTATAACGGACTTATTAGGAAAATAGAGAGTGAGAAAATGAGTTTTTCAATATTTACAAAAATTTTACAAGAATATATATGTATTTTTCCAGATAGCACTTATATTCAGTCTATTATAGAAACGATAGGTTTACATAAGATCAATAAAAATAAGATGGATGAACTTAAAAATATTTTGTTAGCAAATTATTTGATAGATAAACCTGATTTTGGGAGACTGAGCTATAGTGATTTGGAAGAGTTCATGCCTAATATGTTTGAAAATTTAAAGAGTGTAGTATGAATAATGACATACTTGCAAGGCAATATTTTTCAGTTCCGTCGACTATTTTACTTGCACAAGATAGATGTAATTTTGACATATATTTAAAAATAAATGAAGATTTTGTATTGTTTGCCGCCAAGCAAATGCCATTGGACAATGAACATGTAAAAAGAATTCAAAGCGGTCAAATAGCTAGTATTTATATTAAAAAGAGTGAAGAAGGTGAGTATAGACAACATCTTAGCGAGAATCTTTCAAAGCTTACGGCTAATGAAGATTTAATAAGAGAGGATAAGGCTAGACTTATGTACGACTCGGCAAAAACAGCGATGATAAAGTTATTCGACAATCCTGATACACCTGAAAGTATTACAGGTGTGAAATATGTATCCGATAGTATAATTGATACGATATTAAGTGATGATAAGGCTTTTGCTTCCTTGGTTAAAATGTCGTCATATGACTACTACACATATACACACTCAGTAAACGTTGTAGTATATTCTCTTGGGCTTGGAAGGAGGCTGGGGCTGTCTGGACAAGATTTAAAAAACTTGGGATATGGCGCCGCACTCCACGATATAGGTAAAAGTAAAATTCCAAGTGAAATCATAAACAAACCTGGCAAGTTAACAGATGAAGAGTTTGATATTATTAGGAAACATCCGCCGCTAGGTGAGGAGCATCTAAAAAATCTCGGTGAAATGAATAGGGATATTCTGGACGCAGTAAATCATCATCATGAAAAAATGGACGGTAGCGGTTATCCGCATAAGTTACATGGAGACAAGGTGCCGCTGTTTGCTAGAATAGTCGCAATAGCAGATGTGTTTGATGCTCTAAACTCAAAAAGGTCATATAAAGAAGCAATGAGCAGTTTTGAGACGTTGCAGTTCATGAAGTTAAATATGTCAGATCATATAGATTTGAAGCTTTTAAATAAATTTATACTATGCATGAGCGGCAAATAAGAGTTCAATATTGTAAAACTTATTATTTTTACGGTGTCAAAAAGAACATAAATTTTTGATTTTCAAATAAAAAATCAACCAAAACTCCATCTTTTGATTCGAAAGACGATCTGATTTCGCTTATATTGGCAAAGGTTTTAGGTAACGTCATCTTTATGATAAGATTTTTGGATGAAAGCACTGTTTTTGCTTTCCCCATTGTGATATTGATAAGCTCGCCGATAAAGTCGAGCATATCTATATCTTTAATATTCTCCGTTCCTGATAATATTGCGCATGCCTTTCTAGCTATATCTTTTTGAAAGATTAGTACGACAACACCTTCTATGTGCCCATAAAAACCTATAGATGTAGCGACAAACTCTTCTTTGACATCCAATAAATCAAGTTTTGTTAGTTTTAGCGATAGTTTTTCTGATTTCAACTTTGTCATAACTTCAATAGTGTGTATCGTTGAATCAACTAACGAGCTGAGTGATTTTATCGTTTGCTTTGTAAGACTTTTTTTTGAAGTATTTTTGGTCGGCGTATTGAACATTGAGGCTTTTATTAGCGCTTCGTCTTCAAATACGTCATTTAGATTTTTTCGAAATAACACTCCTGATTGTTCAAGCTCCTTTTTGACCATAGAGCCTATTTTGGCCTCATCAAAGCCAACGATAACAAAAGTAGCGTTATATTCCGCACCTGAGACAGCTAGTCTGGATAAAAAATTGATAGCGTGAGTGTTTATGCCAACCACAAAGGAGCAATCTAATGCGTATACCTTAAAACCGGTTCGTAGATAGTTTCTATGTGAAACAGTATCGAAAGTATCGGTTATTTCACTATCTAGAAAGCTGGAAAATACGTATACGACCATATTGGATTTTGTATAATGTTGTATATTGTCTCCAGAGCCGCCAAGATAGCAATTTTCTACTTTATAGTCATATTCGTTATCTTCAGCAGATAGGAACTCTTCTTTTGAGTTTGCGGCAACACCGACACATCCTTTTTCCAGTAGTTTGTATAAAATCATACTTTTTCTAACGGTATTGTCATTCCAGACCAATACCCTTTGAGACTCGTGGGAAGCCGAACCAAAAAATAAAGATACCAATCCTGATGATTCTAGTAGGATTATTTTTGGCTCACCGTCTAAATATTTCAGTAAAAGATCATATTTTCTCTTGTCGTAGTCACAAAAGCCGACGTTGATATGTTTTTTCGCCATTATATTTTTTATAAATACGGTACTTAGTGTTTGTATGGCGCTAGCGTTAAAAAAAACGATGCTTTTTAGCGATATAAACACTGCATTTAAATCGCTTTTCAAAATATACTCTATGTCGTCAATATTCAAAACAGTATTAACGTTACCGCTATCTAAAAAGCCTTGCGGTGAAATTAAGGCTATTTTATTTTTTACTGTCGGTCTCAATTTTCAATCTCGGCTATTGTATTAAATTCCTCCAGTATTGAAACTACTGAATCGGAGTTAAATTTCAAAAAATTGTTTAATCCTGCTTTTATATAATGTGATCGAGAGAGAGTAAAAAATAATAATAGATGCAAAAACTTTCCTAGCCTTACTATTTCCGATGTATCGTTGTTCTTGCTAAGTCCTGATGCATAATCTATTATTTCGATAACTTCGGAGTCAAATGCTAGTTTTTCACCGACAATTTTGGCTATATCAAAAATTGACATATCTGTTAGATATTTTAATAATCCGTTGAAATCAATCTCTGAGATAGACCTTAGAGTGTTTATATCATCTTCGTTATCGCCGAAAATTGAATCGCATATAGCGACACTAGCTGTTATTAGCGATGAGGCCGCAATATATCTATTTATATTTTTTGGAGACTCTTTTTTAAGTATTTTTTCCCACAAATGGACAAGGTCGGCATTTAATTCAAAGAACAAATTGTTGTCCATTTTGAAAATACGCCATTTTTTTGGCAACATGACGGATATTAAGTATGTATATAAAAGAGCTTTTGATTTTTTGCTTCCAAAAAATGTTAGAACCATAATTGTACTTGGATTTTTTTCTTGAATAGGAAACACTCCCTTTTTTGACATATCTTGCAAGTAGCCCACGATTGCAGGGGCGCTTTGAAGTAAACTTGCAGTATCTTCTAGGTTACCGGCATTTAAAAGTGTAATGGCTTTTTGTATTACTTCTTGCGACGACGGAATTTGGTCTATATATGTTAAAACTTTTGATTTTTCAATCATTAAATCCCTTCTGTATCCATGTTTGTTTTATCTGAGTTTGTTTTGACGGCAACATCCATCTGTGTACATAGATAGAGTATAGAGTTATCAAGTTTATGAATATCATCAAAATCTTTTGATATAAAAATACCGTTGCGCCATTCTGCTAAAAGCTTTATAATATTTGATAATATATCATATATTTCATTTGCATTGTTTTGCACTTGTATTTCGTCTGCTGTTTTCAAAAATAGTGTTATAGATGATAGTCCGTATCCGATAGTATTAAATTCATATAGTTTATTTATTATGTTTGCGTACTGTGAGATAACCTCTTCGGCGATTTCCCCAAGCAGTTTGTTTGATTTTGAAACTGCAAAATTTGCAAGTATTTCAGAAGATTTTTCATCCGTACCTTCAAGAATTGTAATAATATTTGCAACATCGCTATCTAGTGAGGATATGAATTCAGATGCCGAGATTTTATGCTCCAGCGAACAACCGAGACCGTTAATATTTTCACTCGAACTTATAGATGAAAAGTCATCGTCGGTATACTCAATATTGGCAAGCGCACTATTTATAACATCTTCAGCCATTAATGCTTCAGGTTGATAATCATATTTCATTTTTATTTTTAGATGCAGTAGTCCTTTGCTAAATATTACGTTATTTTTTATCCTTTCTTCTACCGTTACGTCAAAGTTATTCTCACAAACATCGTTAGGCGATATAAACACTAGGTAGACGTCATTAAAATCCTCTTCTACAATAACGCTCATTTTGAGTTTGTCTTTGATGTGTCCTTTTATGTATTGATAAGTCATATCCAAAGAAAAATCGAAATCCATCGTAGTAACAGTATTGCGCTTAGTATAATAATCCGTAAGCCAAAGTCCTAAGTTCATCATGTCGTCTTCTGTTTCTATGTCAAAGATAGTTTTCATTTTTCTAATTTTTTGATTAAAAGGATTTAACGTACATTTTGAACTCAATATCGAAGAGCTTCCGTCTTTTATCTTTAGCGTCGCTATCAAACCTTCAAGTTTAACTTTTAACACTCCTCTTGCTAGCGGTTTCTTCAAATAGCCGTCTATGCCTAGTTTTAAAAAATTTTTTTCAGTATCTTCGTCTGTTAAAGCCGTTATTACAATGATATGCGTATCCGGAAATTCACTTTTAATTATTGTACTAGCCTCGAATCCGTCCATTATAGGCATCATAATATCCATAAGGACTATATGTGGTTCCTGTGTTCTTGTTGTTTCTACGGCCTCTTGACCGTTTTTGGCTTCCAAGAGTTCTATATTTTCTATTTTTTTACAAATTCTTTTAATAATTAGTCTGTTATCTTCGATGTCGTCGACTATAAGGATTTTTGTTATAGTGTTTTGCATTGCTATTCTCCCTGTTCGTTTTCACCGATTAAGTATATGCTTAGGACGTGAAAAATCATATCTAGTTTTTCTTTATTTACTCGGACGGATTAATATTTTTAGTATTTTTCAAAAACTCGCTTAATGATATAGCGTCTTTTTCACTTAGGATGATTTTCAATTGTTCAAGAGTTGCGTTGTTTATATTCTCAAAGCTACCGAAATAGCTTAGAAGTTTTTTTAACTTTCCCTCTTTGATACCTTTGATTTGGAGCATTTTAATATTTTTATCTTCTTTCAATTTTTGTTTTCTATGAAAATCTATAGCAAACCTGTGCGCTTCATCCCGTAGTCGTTGTAAAAACAATAGCTTTGGATCTTGTGGGGCTAATTTTACAATTCCTCTATCACATATTATTCTATCTTCGGCTTTTGATTTTGCTCTAATAGTTTTTGCGTTGCGCTTTTCTTTTGCAATTGCCAATATATCAATATTGGTACCGACACTTTCTATAATTTCTTTAGCTAAATCATAGTTTGCCTTTCCACCGTCGATTAACCATAGATCAGGAGGAGGATTTTCTTCAAAACTATTTACTCTTCTTGTGAGGACTTCTTTCATTTGTGCATATTCATTTTTTGCCTCTAATTTATATTTTCTATATGATTCCTTTTGGAAGCCTTCATCCCAGACAACCATTCCTGCTACCGTTGCCTGTTGAGAAATATGAGAGTTATCAAAAATCTCGACACGAAGAGGTGCTCTTGATAGATTAAAATAGTTTTTTATTTCAAAATAAAGCGCCTTATCCTCCTTTCTTTTTGTTTTAAGTAGTTCATAACCGTTTCTAACCGCAAGCTCGCATAATTTTAGTTTATCCCCTGTTGCTTTGCTTAGTTTGATTATTTTATTTGTTTTTTCTCTAATACTATCTTCTAGCCACCTTTTGTCTATCAGCTCTATAGGCGTTACGAGTTCGCTTGCGGTATTCGGCGATTGTTCAGTGTAGAGATTAAGTATCGCTTGTGAGTAAGCTTCCTCTGGCTCAAAAAGCGTTTTATCATTATTAAAATATGATATAAAAGAGTGTGAGCTCGATATAAGTTTACCGTTTCTAATGAAAAACATTACCATGCAAGCTTCATTCTCTCCTTCGCTTATAGCAATGAGATCAAAACTTTCCTGTGCCGCCAAATCCACATTAGAACTAGGAACCAGATTTTTTAGAAGATTAATCTGATTTTTTATTTTCTGTGCTTCTTCGAATTGCAATTCGTCGGCTAGCTTCACCATTTTTTCGGACAATAATGGAATAATTTTTGTCGGATCAGTTATACAATTGACAGCGCTATTTAATATATTTTGATATAGTTTTTTATCAACTTTAAATTGACACGGAGCCAAGCACATATCTAATTGATAAAATAGGCACGCTTTTTTACCGTTAAGACAATTTTGTTTTTGAACAAGTTTGAAATTAGCATATATTATATTTAGTAATTCTCTTGCACCGCTAGTTATTGGTCCGAAATATTTTATTTTTGTATGTTTTTTATCTATAATTTTTCTTGTTAGCTCAAGTCTTGGAAAATCTTGTGATTCATCAACAAATATATAAGGGTATGTTTTATCGTCACGAAGTAGAATGTTGTATTTTGGTTTTAGCTGTTTAATTAATGAATTTTCCAGAACCAAAGCATCACTTTCGCGAGATACAACCATATAATTAAGCTCTTTTGCTTCGCTTATCATTTTGGTTATTCTTATGCTTAGATTTGGCGCCGGCAGTAGCGTAGGCGAGAGTCTAAAGTAGCTTTTAACTCTGTTTTTTAGGCTTTTGGCTTTGCCTATATACAGTAGTTTGCCATTTGCATCAAAGAATTGATAAATACCGGGAGAATCAGGTAGGGATTTAACTGTTTTTTGCATCTTTTTTTAATTAAATTATAGCGTAAATATAAAAAAAAAATCATATATACCGATACTAAAAGTATAACATATTAAAATGTGCAAGGAGGCACAAAATGGCATTAGATGCTGTATCAAATGGACTTGGTGGTGTTAGTATATCTGTAGCGCAATATAGTACTCAAGCTACAAAAGATACTACGAAAGACACGGTCAGTAGTGTCGTAACTAGCAGTACGTCTACTTCAAGTGCTAGTAACTCTAAAGACAGTAATTCCGTCAATACAAAAGACGGTAGCTCAGATAATAAAGATGTAAATAACTCTAATAGCGACTATGTTAAAAAGCTACAAAAAGAGCAAGAAGATAAGAAAAAAACAGCACAAGAAGAGCAACAAAAAGAACAGCAAAAAGCTGAAATGCAAAAATTAACCGAAGAGTTGAATAAAAAAATGGATCAATTTAGCTCGTCTATCAAATTTGGAGTGAATGACAAAGCTAATTCAATTGCCGTTTCGGTTGTCAATAGTGCAGGGGAGACGAATATAAAAAATATTTCTTCGCAAGATGCGGCAAAACTTGCAAATAGAATGAGTTATGTCCTAGGTATTCTTTTTGACCAGAAAGCTTAAACTTCAATAAGGTCGGTTCATCCGACCTCTTTCTAAAATCAAACTATTACAGAAGATATTTTATGAGATATTACGGATACGATGAATTTATAAAAGATATGAAAACTCTACATGGTAAGCTTAAGAATGAAAATATAGAAGGAATCCTACTTGTATTAAGGGGAGGAGCTACTCCAGCTCATTTTTTGGCCGAAGCTCTTGGGATAAAAAATATCTATGCGGTTAATATTCTCTCTTATGATGGAAAAAAGAAAATTTGCAAGCCAAAAATTACTAATTTACCAAAAATTCCGGAATCTATCGTAAAAGTTGCAATTATTGATGAAATAGTCGACTCCGGTGAGACGATGTCGTCGCTTATGACACTATTGTGCAAAAAGTATCCAGATAAAATATTTAAAAGCGTAACCATATTCCAAAGAGATAATGCAAAATTTTACGCCGATATTTATGCTCAAAGTAGTGATGAATGGATAGAGTTTTTTTGGGAAAGAGATTTGAAGGATATTATTTAAATAAAATCAATACTTTCAGTTGATGCTTTTTTGAAAATATCGCTACTTTCGTTCGTATAACCTATCTCATCAGACACTAACAATGGAGGCATAACTTCAAGATGACTCTTTGAATTTTTTTTGACTCTTAAGAGGGCAAGTTTTGAGTTTTTGTTTATTTTTGGATGTACAAATCTTATATTGATAGGTTTAAAATTTTTTATTTTCCCAATTTCAGTAAAAACTTCGTCTATTCTTTTGGCATCAAAGCAGAAAAATAGCTCACCGTTTGTTTTTAGTTTTTTATATGACGAAACTAAAAACTGCTCAAGCGGTAGCGAATCTGAGTATCTTGCCGCTTTTAGCTTGTCACATTCGCTTTTGAACACTTTGTCTGTATAAAAAGGTGGATTTGAAACTATAAAATCAAAATTGCAAATATCTAGGTTTAGGAAATCACAACATATAGCTTTTGCTTCTATATTATTTTCGGCGATATTTATTTTACATAGTTCATACATCTGCGGTAGTATTTCTACGCTATTTAATGTTATATTGAAATCTCTTGCTAGTAGTAATCCTAATATTCCGCAACCTGCTCCAATATCTAAAACATTGCCTTTGATTTTGAAATGTGAAATAAAGTCATATAAAAATAGCGTATCAGATGTATAACGAAAGCCATCTTTGTACTGAAAAAGTCTCAAGCGCTTACCTGATATAGTTTTTTTCGTTCGGACGATGAAGGTATATTGAGCGCTATTCTGTATTTTGTAAGTGTTCTTCTTTCCATTTTAAGGTTAAAATTAGCCTCAACTTTAGTAAGCATCGCCTCATCACTAAGGGGTTTTACTTTGTTTTCATTTGATATTAATTCTTTCATAAAATCTTTTATCGCCGCCGCAGAGGTATCCTCGGTAATAGCGGTGGAAAAGAAGCTTTTTAATGGCCAAACTCCTCTGTTTGACGATAGATATTTATTTGAAATAGCCCTAGACACGGTTGAGACATTTAGTCCTAATTCATCGGCTAGATGCTGAAGCTTCATCGGTCTTATTGCCCCACCGGCAAAATATTCATATTGATATTCAACAATCATCATACCTACTTTGTTTAGCGTGGCTTTTCTCATGTTAATTGCATCTATCATATCTTTTGCCTCTTTTATTTTTGGCTTTACGAATTCGTCTTTTTCTAAGCCTTCTATATTTTCGATAATAATTTCAGGATAAAAAGCATTGTTCAGTTTTACTTCCATCTTTTCATCGTCCGTATAAACAAAAATATCAGGAATAATAGATTGCGATTTTTCTAAAAAATCTACGGCAGGTGGGTTTTTAAGTTTCTTTATAATTGCCGTAGCTTCTTTGAAGTTAGGATTTTTTGTATAGGACGAAACATTTTCTAGGTTTCGAACCATCTGTTTTGCTAACATATATACATCGTTTGAACAATCTATTTCAGTTAGTTGAAATACAAAGCTTTCGATTACGTCTAAAGCGCCTATGCCTGCAGGTGTTAAATAACAAAATCTTTGCCTAATTTTTTCTATATCTTCCGTGTTAACACCAAGTTCCTTGGCTATGATATTGTTATCACCGTCATAAAAACCTCCTTCGTCTATATTCTCTATAATTTTTATAGCTATTTGCCGTGAAAGCTCAGTTGGAAACAATCGTTTTGTAATCTGATCTTCGAGGTGTTGATATAATGAAATTTCATCCTTTCCAAATTCTCTTGACGGAGTCGCCGAACGTTCTTTTTCGTATGATAAGTACCAGTCATCGTCGTCATATTGACTTTCTTCGCTATCTTTTGGTTCCTCATTGCGTTCAAAGTTTGTTACGACTTTGCACAAAGGATTTTGTGATAATTGCTCAGAAAGCCTCTCTTCTAAATCACTAATATTTGCCTGTAGAAGCGGTAGCCAATTTTTCAATGTAGATGAAAGTTTGCCTTTTGCCGAACTTCTAAGGGTTTGCTTCATTGGGCTTTATGACCACCCAAATAGTATTTTTGAACATTTTTATCGGCATAAATTTTGTTAGGCGTACCCTCTGACAGGACTTTACCGTCGTGTAAAACATACGCTCTGTCAGAAACAGCCAAAGCCTCTCTAAAGTTGTGATCCGTTATAAAAATACCTATACCGTCGGCTTTTAAATTGTTAATAATATTAGAAATTTCCCCGACTGCTATAGGGTCTACACCTGCAAACGGTTCATCCAAAAGCAGAAATTTAGGATTAGCCGCAAGGCTTCTAGCTATTTCAACCCTTCGCCTCTCTCCACCGCTAAGCATATATGCATTTCTAGAGCGTATAGGTTCTATATTTAGTAACTCTAAAAGTTCCTCTACTCTTTTTTTTCTTGCGGATTCATCTTTTATAGTTATTTCACATGCTAGTTCTATGTTTTCCTCAACCGTTAAGTCCTTGAAAATGCTTGATTCTTGCGGAAGATAAGCTATACCTAGTGAAGCTTTTTTTGATAGACCAATTTCCGTGATATCATCTGTGTCAAGCAAAACTTTACCTTCGTCTAGTTTGATAAGTCCGCATATAATATAAAATAGAGTAGTTTTACCGGCGCCGTTTGGACCTAATAGGCTAACGGTTTCATTTGAATTTATATTTATTGAAACACCTTGTAGAATTTTCGTTTTTTTATAATATTTAACTATGTTTTCTGCCGCTAGTTTGCTCATGTTATTTTTATAATCCTTGTCTCGTTTTGCTTTTCCATAACTATTCTAACAAATTTTATTCCAATAGATTCTAATAGGTTTTCAACCCTTGCGTCAGCCCACTCTATGAAGTGATAACCTTCATGCAGTAGGTTTTGCCATAGGTTGGAAGCAATAAAACCATCGCTACCGTTTTGATAGATATCGTAATGATATGCTTTTATAGCATCGCCATACTCATTCATGACGGTAAAAGTAGGGGATACGGCTTCTTCATTAATACCTAGAGACTTAATCAATTGTTTTATTAGCGCTGTTTTGCCTACTGCTAAATCACCGTAAAAAAGCAAAACTTTTTTGTCTTGAATGCTTAAAAGTATTAGTTTTGCAATATTTTCCAGTTCTTTTATGCTATTGGTTTCAAAAGTTTGCATATTCATATCGTATTTGATACCGCAATAATTTTTTCTAGTTTGTTAAAAGCTATATTGCTGTCTATCGCATATCTTGCCATTTCAATTCCATCCTTTATGTCTCTGGCTAAATCTGCCGACATCAGAGCTAGGGCGGTATTTATTACTACTATATCTTTTTTAGCCCCGTCTATGCGGTGTTTTAGTAAATCGTAAGTTATTTTAGCATTATGAAGTGCATCGCCGCCCTTTAGTTCTTCTTGTGAATATTTTTTTATACCGTATTCGGTAGGGTCGATTTCAGTCTCATTGATTGATGAAGAGTCAAAAAAAATAGCTCTCGTAATATCGCAGACACTAACTTCATCCAATCCGTCGTTTGAACAAACGATAACCCCTTTTTTTGAACCCACTTGGCGCAGTACTTCAGCCATTTTTGGTGCAAATGTGTAGTCGAAAACACCTATTAAATGTCTTTTTACGGTTGCAGGATTTGTTAGTGGCCCTAAAATATTAAAAATAGTTCTATTGGGCATTGATTTTCTTATTGGCATGATGTGTTTCATTGCCGGATGATGATTCTGAGCGAACAAGAATGTAAAACCGCAATCTTCAAGCATCGTTTTTTTATGTTCATTACTTAAATCAAGTTTTACACCAAGTGCTTCAAGCATATCTGCACTACCTGATTTACTAGTTATGCTTCTGTTTCCGTGTTTTGCGACATAGCAACCGAGCGACGACAGAACAACACTAACCGTTGTCGATATATTAAATGAACCGCTCTTGTCGCCACCTGTTCCACAGTTGTCAATTAGTTTGTCTTTTATCTCTTCATTTATGTCTAGATTAATACTGTTTTCTCTCATTACTTCCACGGCCGCTCTTATCTCTTCAGTAGTTTCACCGTTTTTATATAATAAAGTCAAGAAGTCAATCGCTTCGTTAAAGCTCATTTGATTTGCAAAGAGTCTTTCAAATGCCTGTTTTGCATCACTATATGTCATAAAATCTCCCTGGCAAAGTCGGCACTTTTGTCTTTTGAAATAGTTTTAGCTGTTGGAATCTGTAGAACTTCATATTTTTTTGTGTACTCAAGATATTTTATCTCGATTATATCGCCGACTTTTACGTCTTTTGACGGTTTTACTATACTTGCATTCAAAAAAACAACCCCATGCTCTAGCATATCGTTTGCAATGGTGCGTCTTTTTACTATGTTTACTATGTTTAAGAACTTATCTATACGCATTAAAACTCTTTTAAAAGTATTTTTGTGAGTTTAGGGGAAGTTGGATTAAAATTTGCTTGTATTTAAAAAAAGACTCAAATGTGTTCTGAACTCAATTCATATGAATGTGCTTTTAGCCATGCTCTTTGTTTTATAAAGTCAGGGCATAGTTTTTTTACCTCGTCCCAATATTGCCTTGAGTGATTAGGGTGAATAATATGACAAAGCTCATGTATTACGACATATTCAATAATCCCATGCGGCGCTTTTAATAGGTTGTAATTAAAAGATAGCGTTTTGCTAGATGAGCAACTACCCCATCTAGTTTTCGGCGCACCTATTCTTATTTTTCCGTATTTTATCCCGTAAAATGGTGCAATTTCAGCACATTTGCTTTCAAAAAGTCTTTTTGCTTCAGTTTTATAAAATAAATCTAAGTTGTTTCCTTTCAAGATTATCGCATCGTCAGTTATGAGATATTTTTTCTTGATAGAGCTATCTATTATTAGATTGAGCAATTTTCCAAAATATAATACTTTCCCATCCATCCCTTTTCTTGTATCAAGGATTTCAGCTTGAATTTTTTTTACCTTTTGAAGACTTTTTTCTATCCATTCCATATGGGTTAGAATAAAATTATTGCACTCTGCGACTGAAGTTCGTAGCGGTGCGCTTACGCTTATGGTACCGTTAATCGAAACCCTTATTTTTATTCGTTTCGAGCGTTTGTACCTTTGAATTTTAAATTGCATTTTTTAACCAAAATTTTGTAAACTTTTGGAAATTATAAGCCAAGGATATTTAATAATGAGCATTCAAGAAGTTAAAAATAAAGTTGACCCTAATAGTGAAGAGTTTCAAGCAGAACTAAAAAAAACAATAGAATTTACGGATAAAGTACTTGTGCAGTTTGGTTTTTTGTATAATCCAGACCAAGAGATAAATGAATCGATCCAGTTTGGGCTTACCAGAAATAAATTAATATACGGCAAACGATACTGTCCTTGTTTCTTTGTCACTGGTAATAAAGAAGAAGATAGGGTTTGTCCTTGTAAACCTGCGCTTGATCATGAAATAAAAGATGACGGACATTGTCATTGTGGGATTTTTTGTACAAAAGAGTATGCTGTTTCGCAAGCGCTCGAGGAGGGAATAGAGGAGGCTGTTGTTACACATTCAAGAGGGTTGACAATTGCTGAATGCGAAGTATTACTAAAAAAATCACATATTGATTCGGATGAACTTGAGGCATTGCTTGAAGCAAGGACACTTAAAATGGTTGATTTTACGCTTGTGGATGTCAGAGAATGGATGGAGTATAAGTCATTTAGAATAAGAGGTGTTGACCATCTCGTTCCTACGACAAGTTTTTATGAGGATATTAAAAAATTAGACAATTTGAAAGATAAAGCGACAATAGTTTATTGTCATATAGGTTCTCGATCCGCGTATTGTCAAAATATGATGGGAACGCTTGGTTTTAAACATGTAATTAATCTAGACCATGGCATCTCAGGCTATAAAGGCTCCGTCGATAAAGGTTAATTTTGCAATTTGCCTCCATACTAAGACCTACCGGACTAGATAGTTTTGTAGGTCAATCACATCTTGTCAACAAAGATACAGCTTTTTACAAGCTTCTAAATTCTGGAAATATTCCTCATTCATTTTTTTTTGGTCCTCCAGGAACAGGCAAAACTACGTTATCTAGGATAATTGCAAACAAGCTTGGTCTTCCGTTTTTCGAATTAAATGCAACGACACTAAAAATTGACGAAATACGAAAAATAGTAGAATCTCATAAGAACTCCTTTCAAAAACCTTTGATTTTTATCGACGAATCACATAGGCTCTCAAAAACACAACAAGAAGTATTATTACCGATTATGGAAAATACATTAGCAGTAATTATAGGCGCATCTACGGAAAACCCTTTTTTTGCATTAACGGGAGGTATTAGATCGCGTTCGATGCTATTTGAATTCAAGCCATTGACTTTAGATGATCTAAAAGTTTTATTAAACAAGGCATGCGAGAAGTACTCTTTAAGTATAGAGAAGGAGGCCGAAGATTTTTTAATATATTCATCTGCAGGTGATGCGAGGGCAATGCTTAATCTTTTGGAATTTGCCTCATCTATCGATAAAAATATTACTTTGAAAACACTAAAAGAGCTAAGAAGCTTAAATATAAGCGATGGGTCTAGTGAGGACGAAACACATTATAATTTGGCTAGCGCTTTGATAAAGAGTATTCGCGGTAGTGATCTTGAGGCTTCGACTCACTATTTGGCTAGGCTTATAAACTCTGGAGAAGAACCTAGATTTATAGCTAGGCGACTATCTATTTTAGCTAGCGAAGATATAGGTAACGCAAATCCAAATGCATTAATCTTAGCAAATGCAACCGTGCAGATAGTTGCAAGTATAGGCTACCCGGAGGCTAGAATTCCGCTAATGCAATTGGTTGTCTATTTGACGTGTTCTCCAAAATCTAATAGTGCAATAGTATTAATAGATAATGAACTTGCAAAAATACAAAGCGGTTTTGCTCCTGCCGTACCCGATCATCTAAAGGATGCTCATTATGATGGAGCTAAAAAACTTGGACGAGGTAAGGGTTATTTGTATCCACACGATTTTGGCGGTTTTGTTGAACAAGAGTACTTGAGTGAAAAACCCAAAAAAATAATTCTAAGCGATATAGCATTTGAAAAAACATTAAAAGATTGGCTAAAAAAGATTAAAGAACAGAATAGTTAAGCCCTTTTAGGCTAAAATCCACGCCTTAATTTTAACTTTGTAAAAGGTATCTGTATGAAACGAACATATCAACCGAGTAAGCTAGTAAGAGCTAGAAGACACGGATTTAGAGCTAGAATGGCTACAAAAAGCGGCAGAAGAGTTATTAATGCTAGAAGAGCTAAAGGTAGAGCTAAATTATCCGCTTAAAAAGTTTTGTATCCATCAAAGACAATAGAGTTTTTGCAAGTGCGTACAAAAACTCTAAATGCCTAAGACAAGAACATCTTTTACTTTTTTTTTCAGATTTTAACGGTCGTGAAGTGGGTTTCACGGTATCAAAAAAAGTTGGAAACGCGGTCATCCGAAACAAGACAAAACGAAGAATAAAATCACTTTTTTTGGAGATTGGAGATAGATTGAGAGATGGAAGATATATTTTTGTAGCGAAACCATCTATAGCAAATACTGATTTTTTACATATCAGGGATAACTTCAACAAGCTTACGACCAAATATATTTAGAACAAGGCATTTAAAATGTTAGAAAAAATGACGTACCAGCAAAGATTAATACTTGCTACGGTTATCTCCGCAATCTTAGTTTTATTCTATGAAATTTTTGTCGCTCCAAAACCGACGGTTGCAGAAAAAAATACTTCAACAACTATTGCAAAACAACAGACAACTAATAGCGCATCTGTATCAAATCTAATCACACCGTCGACATATTCTAAGGCGGAAACTGTACTTCCTTCGGCAGAAATTATTGCAAGGGTTAAGTCTGAAAAATTTGAAATTGATATAGATAAGTACGGTAGGTTTTCACAGGTTTATCTGCTAGAAGATAAATTTAAAGATGCGAATGGACAAAAACAAAAATTATTATCAGATTTAAATGCAAAACCGTTGGAAATTCGCTTTTCGGACCCAGCGCTCAATGATTCATCGCATGCTATTGCCTATACTGCTAATATTAACGAGGTGGCGCCTGACGGTAAAAGCGAACTAATACTAACACAGACGCTAAAAGACATTATAATAACGAAAAAATTGGTATTCAATGCGAACGGTAGTTATAGTCTTAAACTAACAATGTCTAGAGATGCGCAATATTTTATTACACCAGGTTTTTCTCCTACTCTTGGCGCTGATAAATTTGCTTTCAACGGTTCATTGGCAGTAACAACCGAAGGCAAGATTAAAAATTTTGAGAACACGAGTCATAAATCTGACGAAACTACACCAAAATCAAACATAATAGCTTCTGTAGATAAATATTACTCATCTGTTTTTTATAATTTTGAAATTCCGGTAGACGCAGTTGTTACTTCTGATAAAGATAAAAATCCAACTGCCTTTATTATTGCAAATGGAAATCTAAATCTAAATGGCTATATAGGACCAAAAACTGTTGATACGTTAAAATCTATAGACCCTAGATTGGTGGAAGTGGTAGAGTATGGTATGTTTACATTTATGGCTAGACCACTTTTTTGGGCGTTGGAGTTTATAGAAAAAACTGTAGGCAACTGGGGTTGGGCAATAGTAATATTTACAATTCTAGTGCGATTACTTCTTTTCCCTCTGACTTATAAAGGTATGGTTTCCATGAATAAGCTCAAAGAGCTTGCGCCTAAATTAACGGAGTTGAAGGAGAAGTATAAAGGTGACCCTCAAAAGCTAAATATCCATATGATGGATTTGTATAGAAAACACGGTGCAAATCCAATGAGCGGATGTTTGCCTATGATATTGCAAATACCAATATTTTTTGCGATATACAGAGTTCTTTTGAATGCAATTGAGCTTAAAGGGGCAGGGTGGATATTGTGGATTCATGATCTGTCGCTTATGGATAAATACTATGTATTGCCTATTCTGATGGGTGCTTCTATGTTCATTCAGCAGAGAATTACACCGCAAAACTTTACAGACCCGATTCAGGAAAAGATTTTTAAGTATCTACCGGTAGTGTTTACATTCTTTTTCCTTGCGTTTCCTGCCGGATTAACACTTTATTGGTTTGTAAATAACTTATTGTCTATAATTCAACAATATACAGTCAATAAATTAATGGCAAGAACAAAACGAAATGCGAAGGTAGCGGAGAGTGCATAATGAAATTGGAGCTTACAAAAATTGAAGCTGCATCGCTTGAAGATGCCTACACTAAAGCTGCAGAGCAGCTTGGTTGTTCAATAACAGATTTAGAATTCGAAATTGTTCAAAATCCGTCAAAAGGTTTTCTTGGTCTAGGCAGAAAAACAGCTATTATCGTTGCCGCAAAAAAGCCTAATACGAAACAAGAAAGATTAAAAGAAAAACAGCTTGACAAACACCATGGTAGACATGATGAAAAAGATACTCCAAATAAACCTATAGTTTTACAACAGAATGAAGATAAAGAACAAAAAAGTTCCATAATGGTCGATACGAAGGAATACAAGCCTAAAGAAAAGAAAGCGACCGCCCATTTTGAGCAAAAATTCTCAGATATAGAAAATGGATTTTTTGATGAAAAAATGGAGATTGACGATATCTGCCAAGAGGTTGAAATTGAAATAAATAAACTGTTCAAAGCATCTTGCTTTGAACTTGATAGAATTGAAGTATCTAAAGATGATACTCAAACCTTGCTAATAAAATTTACCGGAAACGACAGTGCTCTCCTTATAGGTAAAGAAGGCTATAGATATAATGCTTTGGCTTACCTGCTTTTTAATTGGATAAATCCAAAATATAAAATTGGAATAAAACTAGAAATAGCAGAATTCTTACAGAATCAAGAAGAGATAGTAAAAAAATATGTAGAAACGGTTGTATTACAAGTTAGGAATAGCGGACAGGCTAGAACAAAACCGCTCGACGGCGTCCTGTTGCAAATTGCAGTTAGAGAATTAAGATGTATATTTCCTGAAAAATATGTTGGTGTAAAGTCAAGTGATAACGGCTCTAAATTTATAGTAGTTAACGAATTTTCACGTAAAAATTGATATGAAAGAGACCATAGCGGCCATATCGTCTTTCGGTGTGCAAAATGCAATATCCATCGTAAGAATATGTGGTGGCGATGCGTATAAGATTGCTACCACTCTATCTCGAAAAGTTATCTACCCAAAGATTGCAACACTATGTCAAGTATACTCATCTAAAAATGAACATCTAGATGAAGCTATTATTATATATTTTAAGGCACCGAATAGTTTTAATGGCGAAGATATTGTGGAGATACAGTGCCACGGCGGCAAAATAGTAGCTAAGCTAATACTTCAATCGGTGTTAGAGCTTGGTGCTAGGCAAGCGGAACAGGGAGAATTTACGAAAATTGCAATATTAAATCATAAGATTGATTTAGCAAAGGCAGAAGCAATAGCCACATTAATAAATGCTTCAAATGAAAAATCGGCAAAATTGTTAGCTAGGCAACTACGTGGTTCTATGTCTAGGTTTGTTCATCAAATCAGAGAAAATCTACTAGAAATTTTGGCATATTGTGAGGTAAATATTGATTATGCCGAAGAAGATTTACCGTTAGATATTGTTGAAACAATGGAGAATAAAGTACAAAAAATACTAATAATCCTTCAAGATACCCTTTTGTCTAGCAGGAGAAGATCTTCACTATTTGGGGAGCTTAGAATCAGTATTATAGGAAAGCCAAATGTTGGTAAGAGTTCGCTTTTAAACGCTTTACTTGAGTATGAGAGAGCAATTGTAAGTGATATAGCAGGTACAACGAGAGATACGGTAGAAGAAGTTCTTAGTATAGGTGAATACTCTGTTCGTATCGTAGATACTGCAGGTATTAGAAATTCTGACAATGAAATTGAAAATATAGGTATAAAGTATAGCTTACGTGCTTTTGAGGATAGTGATATTGTTTTGGCTCTATTTGACGGGTCAAGGAAGTTTGACCATGAAGACAAAAATATACTAGATATTTTGAAATCAGATTCAAGTAAAATGGTACTTGCCATAATTACGAAATCAGATTTGAAACAAGAGTTAGATTTTGATATATTAAGAGAGTATGAAACACTAAAAATAAGTATAAAAAAGTCATGTAGTGAGTTGGAGCAAAAAATTAAAACTATGCTTGATCTTAAGTATTCAGACGATCAAAACGAAACTCTTGTAAATGAAAGACAAATTAATGCTTGTGAAGCATCATTTGAAAATGTAAAAAAATCCATACAGTTTTTGAAGTCTGGAGAGTTAGAAATATTTGCTTTTCATCTCAGAGAAGCTATTGAGTCGATTGGTAGTATTACCAATTGTTATGATAATGAAGAAATGCTTGATAAGATGTTTGAAAGTTTTTGCGTAGGTAAATAAAAACAATCAATTAGCTGTACGGAGAATATGCATTAATCTATAATGGCTCTAAGTTATGCGGCGATACTCTCAAGTTCTTCAATATCGTACGAGGCGCTCTTCCAATATTTTTTTAGATTTTTATTCATATCTTGTATAATTTTTTCTTTATGCTCTTTAGTACTACCTTTTTTTCTAATATCATACATTCCTGTTAGGTAATTTACAACATCATCAATTAGCCATGTATTTGGAATTACAGAGGTTGTAGTCACATTTTTTGGATGCTCTTGAACTTCTTTTTCAACTTCGTCTTGGTTTAGCAAAAGTTTATTGTAACGCTTAAAAAGCATATTTTTTAGAGTATTTTTTACGCTTGCATTGGTCATTTTCAGACTTCCTTTCAGTCTAACTGTTTTTATTTTGTTTTGTTATTATACTAAATTTTTTGGTTTTTTAAAAGGGTATATTTATAAAAAAATTATAATTTTTTGTATTTACTATTGAAGTTTTTGGAAGCCTTTAAAAAGTAGACTTCCAAATAAGTTGAAGTTTGAAAAATAAGCTATAAATAAAAACTATCTTTCTTCTTTAATCCTTGCAGACTTACCTCTTCTATCTCTTAGGTAGTAGAGTTTAGCTCTTCTTACTCTGCCTTTTCTAAGTACGGAAATGCTATCTATACTTTCTGAAAATAGTGGGAAGATTCTTTCAACACCTACATTATTTGCACCCATTTTTCTAACAGTAAAAGTTTTGCCGGCACCTTCGCCTCTAGTTGAAATGCAGATACCTTCGAAATTTTGAATCCTAACCTTATCGCCCTCTTTTATTTTTGCTGCTACTTTTAAAGTATCTCCAGCTTTGAACTGTGGAGCTGTTTTGTCACCTATTTGAGTTGCTTCAAATGCTTCTATTATTTTGTTTCTCATTTTGTTCCTCGTTTTTTGTACAAATCTGGCCTGTGGAATTTTGTCTTCATGACTGACAAGCTCTTTTTAAAGTCGGCGATTTTACTATGATTTCCCTTTAAAAATATTGAAGGCACATAAATTTTGTTAAAATTTGGTGGTTTTGAGAATGTCGGGGACTCCAGAAGCTCATCTTCAAAGCTTTCAAGCTCCAAGGATAGTTCATTTCCCAAGACTCCATTTATGTTTCTAGCAATTGCGTCACATATAACAGTAGCGGCTATTTCACCACCTGTTAGTACAAAATCACCAATAGATATAACCTCGTCAGCTAACTCTTCTATAACACGCTCGTCTATTCCGTCGTATCTTCCACAAACAAACATTATGGAATCTAGTTTGGCTAGTCTAATGGCATCTTTTTGTAAAAATTTTTTACCGGCAGGCGCTAAAAAAATTGTGTGTATACTTGGGGTTTCTTTTTTTTTATACATGATTGAATCAAAAAGTGGTTGCGGTGACAAAACTAGCCCAGCTCCACCTGTAACCGCATAATCATCTACTTTTTTGTATTTATTTTTTGTAAAGTTTCTTGGATTTACAAACTCGAGCTTTATTAACTTTGATTCTTTAGCTCTGCTGAGTATTGAATCTTCGAAATATGGAGATATAAGATTTTCAAAGAGTGTGACAAATACAAAATTCATCAGCTTGCTTCCAAAATATCCTTGGCATTCTGAGCGGATATTTTTTTATTTTGTATGTCTACACTTATAATATGCCTATCGGAGTATGGTAATAAAAAACTTTTTGGCATATTGTTAGCTACTAGTGGGTCACTAGTAAGTATAAATAGATAATCTTGCCCAGTGAAGCGTTCAATATCATCTACAATGCCTAATAATTCATTGTTTTCAAAGACTTCGCACGCAATAATATCAAACCAAAAGAACTCATCCTTGCA
>Ga0207433_10002389_pt1 | contig 38260 bp, 34 predicted proteins | sample YelNatPaOPGAMG01_FD_187559 | JGI IMG/M metagenome (GOLD analysis project Ga0207433, IMG submission 187559) | Hot spring thermophilic microbial communities from Obsidian Pool, Yellowstone National Park, USA - OP-RAMG-01 (SPAdes) (version 3) | ecosystem: Environmental > Aquatic > Thermal springs...
GGAACTACTTTTATAATCGATATACCTTTAAATCAGGAAGGGGAAGGGGTTAGGTAAGTTATGAAGTTAGGTGAGTTAGGTGTTTAGGTATTAAGGTATTTAGGTGTTAAGGTTTTAAGGAAGTAAATTAACGAAATTAACGAAAATAACGAACTAAACGATAATAACGAAATTAACCTTTTTTAAAAAGGAGGTGCGATGATGAGGAAAATAATTAAGAAGGTAAAGGAAAAGATACAGAATGTTAAGAAAAAGATGAAACTTAAGGAAAGGAAACCAAGAATTAAGAAGAAAAAACTTGAATTGATTCAAGAGGTTTTTCCTACTGAGACTAAGGTAGAAGAAACTAAATATTATACCCCTCCTTTTGTTAAAGGATATCCTAAGGTAGAAGAACTTCCTAAAGGTTATGGAGAAGATAGGCTCGTTTTGCAGACCCGGGATCCCTGGTGGATCCATGCCTATTGGGAACTGACTCCCGCTACTTACGAGAAGGTAAAATCACAATTAAAAGAGAATTTTTATCAGGCAAAAAAGGTATTACGCGTTTACGATATCAGTAACATTATCTTCGATGGCACAAACGCCCATCGTTATTTTGATATTGAAATAAATGATTATACCAATAACTGGTATATAGATGTAGGAGGCCCAGGTAGAAGTTGGTGTGTAGATTTAGGATTAAAGCTTCCCGATAATAGATTTATTACGCTTATCCGCTCCAATGTTGTACATACACCTTTAGATGGCCCTTCTTGGATTACGGATGAAGAGTGGATGGTTCCCGAAGAAGTATTTGCACGTCTATACGGAATGAGCGTAGGTTTAGGTTTAAGTTCTCCGGTGGGAAAGGGATGGCAGGAGGAAGTGAAGAAAAGATTATGGCAACCTCTGGCATCAGGTGCGCTTGCTTCGATGGTCAGTCCGGTAAAAAAAGAAATAAAAAAGAGAAAATTCTGGTTAGTGGTCAATACTGAGTTGATCGTTTATGGTGCAACTGAACCGGATGCGACAGTTTATGTTCAAGGAAAGCAGGTTCCTTTAAGGCCGGATGGAACATTTAGTTTACGTTTCGCCCTTCCTGATGGGAAACAGGTCATTCCGGTAAAAGGGATCTCTAATGATAAGTTGGACCAGATAACCATCACTCCCATTGTAACCAAAGAAACAAAATAATTTTTGGGGGTGTTACAAACTTAAAATTAAATTCTATGTATAAAGGATATTTATGTTTAGTTTTACATGGGCATCTTCCTTTTGTGCGCCATCCGGAATGCGATTATTTTTTAGAGGAAAACTGGTTTTATGAAGCAATTACCGAGACCTATATCCCTTTAATTTTAATGATGGAGCGTTTAATTGAAGAGAAGATAGATTTTCGACTTACGATGTCTTTAACTCCTACGCTTATTTCTATGCTTAAAGACCAACTTTTACAGGAACGTTATTTAAGGCATATCCATAAACTTATTGAACTCTGTCATAAAGAGATTGAACGTACTAGGTGGCAACCTCAATTTCAGAAATTGGCTTTGATGTATCTGGATAGATTTATTACCGCACGCGATACATTCTTAAAATATAATAAAGATTTGGTCTCTGCCTTTAAGATTTTTCAGGAAAAAGGATCTTTAGAAATTATTGCTTCCTGCGCTACCCATGGGTATTTACCTTTAATGGAGGTTTCTCCTGCATCCGCCAGAGCCCAGATAAAAGTAGGAGTAAGTGTTTATGAAGAGACTTTTGGAAGGAAGCCCAAAGGTTTTTGGCTTCCAGAATGTGGATACCATCCCGCAGATGATTATATCCTTAAGGAATGCGGAGTTAAATATTTCTTTACCGAGACACATGGTATACTTCATGGAACTCCTCGGCCAAAATATGGAGTTTATGCGCCAGTTTATTGCCGGTCAGGTGTTGCCTGTTTTGGTAGGGATTGGGAATCTGCAAAACAGGTTTGGTCATCTATTGAGGGCTATCCTGGAGATTACTGGTATAGAGAGTTTTATCGGGATATCGGTTACGATTTAGATTTTGATTATATTAAACCTTATATCCATCCTGATGGGATCCGTATCAATACTGGGATTAAATACTATCGGATTACCGGTTCAGAAAATAAAGAACCTTATGAACCGGAAAAAGCATTAGAGAAAGCTTCTGAGCATGCCGGTAACTTTATGTTTAATCGGGAAAGGCAGATTGAATACCTCTATGATTTTTTAAAGAAGAAACCTATTGTAGTTGCTCCTTATGATGCAGAGTTATTTGGTCATTGGTGGTTTGAAGGAGTGGATTGGCTTAATTACCTTATCCGCAAGGTAAAATTTGACCAGAAGATTTTTACTTTAATTACCGCATCAGAATACTTAGCGGAAAACCCGCGCAATCAGGTAATTACTCCTTCACTTTCCAGTTGGGGCTGGAAGGGTTATAATGAGATGTGGTTACAAGGAGCAAATGATTGGATATATCCGCATCTACATAAGGCTTCAGAAAGGATGACGGAATTGGTAAAACTTTATCCTAATGAGAATGATGGTTTAATTAAACGTGCGTTGAATCAGGCATTAAGAGAACTACTTTTATCCCAGAGTTCAGATTGGGCTTTTATTATGGGAACCGGCACCCATACCGCTTATGCGGTAAGGAGGATAAAGGAACATCTCTTAAGATTTAATACCCTTTACGAACAGATAAAATCCCATTCAGTAGATCCTAACTGGCTTAAAGAGATTGAGGAGAAGGATAATCTCTTTCCTAATATAGACTATCGAGTTCATCAATAAAATTATGATAGAGCTAAATAGGAATAATCTTCCAAAACATATCGCTATTATTATGGATGGAAATGGTCGTTGGGCAAAAGCACGCGGACTTCCGCGCACCGCAGGGCATAGAGAAGGGATTAAAAGGATAAAAGAAATTGTAAGGGTAGCCAAAGAAATAGGGATAAAATATTTAACTATTTTTGCTTTTTCTACTGAGAATTGGGCCCGTCCTAAAAGAGAAGTAAATTTCCTGATGCGCTATTTAGATAATTTTTTAAAAAATCAGATAGAGGATTTAAATAAAAATAATATAAGACTTTTAGTCATCGGAAAAGAAAAACCTTTACCAGATTATCTTTTGAAAAGGATAAAATCTGCTCAAGAGTATACTAAAGACAATACCGGAATGACTTTAATCGTTGCCTTAAACTATGGAGCCCGACAAGAGATTATTGATGCGGTTAAAAAATATGCCATTATGGTTAAACAGAACAAAGAAGACCCCGGTAGTCTTAATGAGGAAAAATTTAGTAGTTTTTTATATACAAAAGGTATCCCTGATCCTGACCTTTTAATCCGCACGAGTGGAGAACTGCGGATAAGTAATTTTTTATTATGGCAGATCTCTTACACTGAGTTTTACTTTACTAAAAAGTATTGGCCAGATTTTAAAGAGGAAGACTTATTAGAGGCTATCTCTGAATATCAAAAAAGGGAGAGGAGATTTGGCAGGATATAACCATATTTTAAAACGCACAGTTACTTCTCTGATTCTTTTAGGGTTAGTTCTTTTGGCGCTTAACTCCTTTTATTTATCTAGTTTTTTTATTTTAATTTTAATCATTTTAGGATTAAATGAATTTTTTATTATTGCCCAAAAGAAAGGTATAGAGGTTTATCGGTATTTCGGGATCATCGTGGGAACACTTATCCCTCTTTCGATAATTTTTCGGATAGAGTTTAATACTACTTGGCAACTTTTTCTCTTAGTTTTGGGGTTAATAATTTTGATTATCTTGCAATTGGGGAAACGCCAAACCAAAGGAGCAATCAGCGGGATATCTACTACGATATTCGGTATCTTTTATGTAAGTTGGCTTTTAAGTTTTTTGATCCGGATACGCTATTTAGGTAAGGAATTTTTGTTCTTTTTGATTTTAGCCACGAAACTTTCAGATGTAGGAGCATATCTTGTTGGCAGTCGATTCGGAAGGATACCTTTACTACCCGCGATAAGTCCAAATAAAACTGTTGAAGGTTCTTTAGGGGGGATTATCTTTAGTATATTTTCAGCTTTTATCGGTAAGATGATTTTACCTTACTCTTGGTTACAAATTATATTTTTGGCAATTTCTTTGGGTATCTTAGGGCAGTTAGGTGATCTTTCAGAGTCTCTGTTAAAAAGGGACTCTGAGATTAAAGATTCCGGGAATATCCTTCCAGGTATAGGTGGAGTTTTGGATTTAATGGATAGTTTTCTTTTTACTGCACCGGTATTTTATTTTTACATTAATATTATATGAAAACTGTAACCATTTTAGGCTCAACTGGCTCTATTGGTCAGAATACTTTAGAGGTAATAAGACATTTACCTCGTAAGTTTAAAGTATATGGATTATCTACTAATACTAATATTGAAATTTTATATAAGCAGATCAATGAGTTTTCTCCCGAAGTAGTAGGAGTCAATGATATTAATCAAGCCAAAAGATTAGAGAAAAAACTTAAAAATAAAATTAAAGTTTTTGTAGGTCAAGAAGGGATTGAAGAATTAGCGCAAAAAAAAGTAGGAATTTTAGTGATGGCGATCAGTGGTTCATCCGCACTTTTACCTTTAATGAAGGCGATAGATAAACAAAAAAATATCGCCTTAGCCAATAAAGAATCCCTGGTAATGGCTGGACCTTTAATTATAAAAAAAGCAAAAGAAAAAAACACTAAAATTATCCCTGTAGATAGCGAGCAGTCTGCGATTTGGCAATGTTTAGAAGGAAAAGACATAACTACTTTAAAAAAAATCTATCTTACTGCTTCCGGTGGACCTTTAAGAGAGGTAAGTAAAAAGGAATTTAAAAATATTTCTTTAAATAAAGTATTAAATCATCCCTGCTGGAAGATGGGAAAGAAGGTTACTGTGGATTCCGCTACCTTAATGAATAAAGGTTTAGAACTTTTTGAAACGATGTATCTATTCGATGTGGAGATTTCTCAAATAGATATCCTTATCCATCCTGAGGCGATAGTCCATTCTATGGTAGAATTTATCGATGGAACAATTTTAGCACAGATGTCTGTTACGGATATGCGTATACCCATTCAATACGCTTTAAGTTATCCTCAAAAGTTTGAGTGTTTTTTAAGACCTTTGGATTTTTTTAAGATAAAAAGGCTAAGTTTTTTAAAACCTGATTTTAATAAATTTCCCTGTCTGGCTTTAGCTTATGAGGCAGCAAAAGTAAAAGGGACTTTGCCGGTAGTTTTAAATACAAGTAATGAAGTGGTGGTAGAGGCATTTTTAGAAAAAAGAATTGATTTTTTAAGTATCCCTAAGATTATTGAAAAAGTTATGTCTTTACATAAAAATATAAAAAATCCGACATTAAAAGATATCTTAGCGGTACATTTTTGGACAAAAAACGAAACTAAAAGATTGATAAATAAAATTAGATATGTTTAGTTTTCTTGTATTTCTCTTTATCGTAGGGATCTTAATTTCTATCCATGAATTTGGTCATTTTATAATGGCAAAGAAAATGGGTGTAAAAGTAGAAAAATTCTCTTTAGGATTTGGTCCGGTTATATTTACAAAAAAAATAAAAGATACAGAGTATATTATTTCACTTATTCCTTTTGGAGGTTATGTAAAATTGGCAGGAGATAATCTCTTAGAATATAAAGGCAGGCCCGATGAGTACCTTTCTAAAAGTTTAGGACAAAGGAGTTTGATTGTTTTGATGGGTCCGGTTTTAAATTATCTTATGGCGATCTTTTGTTTCTGGGCTATCTTTTATTTAGGCTATCCGATGTTGACTACAAAGATAGGAGAGGTTTTGGCCGATTATGGAGCAAAACAGGCAGGATTATTAGAAGGCGATATAGTAGTAAAGATAGATGGAAAGTCAGTAAAATATTGGGAGGATTTACAGAAAGAAATCCATCCCAAAAAAGAAAATGATACAGTTACATTAGAGGTTTTGCGTCAAAATAAGACTTATACCTTTGAAGTTAAGATTAAAGAAAAAGAAATTCTTGATGTTTTTGGAAGAAATAAAAAAATGGGGGTTATCGGTGTAAGACCTTCAGGGGATTTGGTTTTTGTAAAACATAGTTTATTTTCCTCTTTAGTTGGTGGTTTCAAAAAAGTTATGGATTTGACTTTTGCTATCTATGGTACTATTTTTAGGATTATTTTAGGTAAAGTTTCTTTAAAAGAAACAGTTACCGGTCCTTTAGGCTTGTTTTATTTTACAAAAGAGGCGGTAAAATTGGGGTTCATTGTCATTTTACATTTGGTAGCGGTACTGAATGTGAGTTTGGCTGTTTTCAATCTTTTACCTATTCCCGTTTTAGATGGGGGGCATTTACTTCTGTTGGGGATAGAAAAGATAAGGGGTAAATACTTAAGTCATAAAACTGAAGAGATTATTAATCGGATAGGTTTAAGTTTTATCATTACGATAGCGTTAATTATATTTTATAATGACTTATCCCATTTTGGTATATGGTCAAAGATAAGCAAATTTCTAAAATAAAAAGAAGAAGATCCCGTGTCGTTAAGATTGGAGAGCTTTCTATCGGAGGAGATTTTCCCATTGCTATTCAGGCAATGGTTAAGAAAGAGACTAAAAATGTAGAGGAAGTAATCCATCAAATAGGGGAATTAAAAGATATGGGTGCCCAGATAGTTAGGTTGGCGGTAAAGGATTTTGAGGATGCTAAAGCAATTAAAAAAATTAAAAAGTTTAGTAAAGTTCCTTTAGTGGCAGATATCCATTTTGATTGGAGGTTGGCTTTAAAAGCAATAGAAAATGGGATCGATAAGATTAGATTAAATCCGGGAAATATCTATAAAAAGGATGAGATTTATGAAATCGTTAGAGCCTGTAAATTGAATAATATTCCTATAAGGGTAGGTTTAAATTCAGGTTCTTTGCCAAAGATAAATATTTTTAAGAAAGATAAAAGTAATTCTGAAATTATGGTAAAAAGTGCTTTAGAATATATTCATCTTTTAGAAAGTTTTAATTTTTTTGATATCGTTGTCTCTTTAAAAAGTTCGGATATTTTTGAAACCGTATCGAGTTACCGTAAGCTCTCTAAACTCTGCGATTATCCTTTGCATTTAGGACTCACCGCTACCGGTCCTGCTTATCAGGGGATAATAAAATCCACTATTGCAATAGGAGCTTTGCTTTTAGAGGGAATTGGTGATACAATAAGAGTATCCCTTACGGATAAACCCGAAGAGGAAGTAAGAATCGCTAAGTATATTTTAGAATCTTTAAATTTAGATACCGCTAAATTTGAAATTATTAGTTGCCCTACTTGTGGAAGATGTCAAATAGATTTGATAAAGATAGTAAAAGAATTAGAAAATAAACTTAATACTCAATCTTTAATTAAAACTCAACCATTAAAGATTGCGGTGATGGGTTGTGTAGTCAATGGACCCGGTGAGGCAAGGGAGGCGGATTTAGGAATTGCTTTTGGCAAAAAGGATGGGCTTTTATTTAAAAAGGGAAAGCCCTATAAAAAAGTAGATTTTCGTAACTCTCTAACTAAATTACTGGAGGAAATAAAAAAATTTTAAGACTATGTTTTGGTCAAAGGCTTTTATCCCTACTTTAAAAGAAGCACCCCAAGAGGCAGAATCTTTAAGTCATAAACTTATGTTGCGCGCAGGATTGATCCGCATGCTTATTTCGGGAGTTTACATCTATCTACCTTTAGGGCTAAAAGTATTAAATAATGTGGAGAGGATAATTAGAGAAGAGATGGATGCTTCTGGTGCGCAGGAATTGTTACTGCCTGCTTTACAGCCTTTGGAATTATGGCAGAAGACAGAACGTGATTCTCTGATGGGAGAGGTAATGATTAGATTTGTTGACCGAAAAGGAAGAAAGCTCTGTTTAGGACCTACCCATGAGGAAGTGATTACCTTTTTGGCAAAAACCCATATAAATTCGTATAAACAACTTCCCCTTGTTCTTTATCAGATTCAGACTAAATTTAGGGATGAGATAAGGCCACGTTTTGGTTTGGTACGTTCCTGTGAGTTTATAATGAAGGATGCTTACAGTTTCGATAAGGATGAAAAAGGGTTAGATAAAAATTATCAAAAGATGTACAACGCTTATAAGAGGATATTTAAGCGTTGTGGATTGAATTTCTATGTGGTTTCTGCTGATCCAGGGGTAATGGGTGGAGATGTTTCTCATGAATTTATGGTTCCTGCCGAATCAGGAGAAGATAAAGTACTTTATTGCAAGAATTGTAAGTATGTGGAAGCGTTTAGACAAGAAAGTATTCAATTAAGTTGTCCTAAGTGTGCGCATAACTTGGATAAAATAAATACCTTAGAGGTTGGCCATATCTTTAAATTAAGGACCAAATACAGTCTTTCTTTAGGAGCGCAATTCTTAGATAAGGATGGAATACAGAAACCACTTATAATGGGTTGTTACGGAATTGGAGTTTCCCGAATTATCCCCGCAATTATTGAGCAGAATCATGATGCGGAAGGAATTATCTGGCCTAAAGAGATTTCTCCCTATAAAGTTATAATTATACCTTTAAATATTTATGAAAGAAAAGTTATGGAAATAGCTAAATATATATACGAGAGTCTAATTAATTTAGGGATAGAGGTAATTTTAGATGATCGGGATGAGCAGGCAGGGGTAAAATTTAAGGATGCGGATCTTATTGGAATATACTTGAAGGTAGTGATTGGAAAAGAGTTTTTAAGTAAAGGTAATTTAGAGTTATCTTTGCGGAAGGATAAAAAAATTATAAAGGTAAAAAAAGAAGCGATTTTAAATCGGATAAAAAAATTACTCTATGAATAAAGAGATTATTTCCGAATTGAAGCCAATTTTAGAGGATTTTTTAGAAAAACAAGGTTTTATATTGGTAGATTTAAATATGGTGTATGAAGGTCAAAGGTTAATTTTAAGGATATTGACGGATCATCCAGAAGGTGGTATAAATTTAGAGGAATGTAGTATCCTTAATCAGAAGATAGGACAGATTTTAGACGAAAAGGATATTATAAAACAGAGTTATATCTTAGAGGTTTCTTCACCAGGATTAGATCGACCTTTAAAAACAGTACAGGATTTTAAGCGGTGTATTAATCGGGAAGTCGTTCTTTATACTCATCAACCTATAAAAGGAAAAAGAGAAAACCGGGGTTTTATTAAAGAGATAAAGGAAAATACGCTTTTATTTGAAATAGATGGCAAGGTCTTTTCGATAGATTTCTCTTTAATTATAAAGGCAAAACAAATAATATGAACGGTGAGATTTTAGCTATATTAGAACAGATAGAAAGGGAAAAGGGGATAAAAAAAGAACTTCTCTTTGAAGTGGTGGAATCTGCGCTTTCTACCGCTATCCGTAAGGCAATGAGCCTTAAACCAGAAGAGGCAGAGATTAAAGTTGAGATCGATAGAAAAACGGGTAAAATCAAAGCAACCCAAAACGGTAAAGAACTTCCTTCTTTAGATTTTGGGCGTATCGCTGCTACCACTGCCCGCCAGATTATAATTCAGAAGATAAGAGAAATAGAAAAGGATATTATTTATAATGAATTTAGTAGTAAAGTAGGCGAGATTGTTAGTGGTACGGTCTTTAGATTTGAGAAAAAAAATATTATTGTAAATCTTTTAGGAAAAGCAGAAGGAATCCTACCCCGTAGCCAACAGGTTCCCTCGGAAAATTTTAAGCAGGGCGAACACATTCGTGCTTATGTTTTGGAGGTAAAAAGAGAACCCAAAGGTGCACAGATTATCCTTTCCCGTAGTCATCCTAATTTAGTAAAGAAACTCTTTGAGATGGAGGTTCCTGAGATATATGAGGGGATTGTGGAGATAAAAGCGATCGCAAGAATTCCTTCTCAGAGGACAAAGATTGCGGTTTACTCTAAGGATGAAAAGGTTGATTGTGTAGGTGCCTGTGTAGGGGTAAGGGGGAATCGGGTAAAGAATATTATTTCAGAACTACGGGGAGAAAAGATTGATATTGTACGCTGGTCAGAGGATTTGAATGAATTTATTCAGGCAGCTTTGGCTCCCGCAAAAGTTTCAGAGATAAGATTAGATAAGGCCAACCGTAAAGCCTTAGTGCTCGTTGAAGAGGATCAGCTTTCTTTAGCTATTGGAAAACATGGTCAGAATGTACGCTTGGCTTCTCTTTTGGTAGGCTGGGAATTGGATGTGCGTACATATAAGATGATCGAGGAAGAAAAGAAAAAGCAAGAGATATTTAAAGAAGAAGAGATAGGATTAGATAGATTACCCGCTATAAATGAGAAGTTAAAAGAAGCACTTTCTTCAGCGGGTTTTAAAACATTAAAAGAAATTGCCTATGCGGATATAAATGAACTTACTAAAATCAAAGGTATTGGCAAGGTAAGAGCAGAGAAATTAATTAAAAAAGCAAAAGAACTTTTAAAAGAAGAGGAAGATGTTAAAGAAGAAAATAACCCAAAAAACTAAAATTAAAGAAAAAACCACTACTAAGGCTAAAACTTCTTTAAGCCATAAAAAGGCGATTTCTAAATTGCCTAAAAAGAGAGAAACTAAAATTTCTCTTAAAAAAAAGCCTTCTAAGAGGATACATCCTGAGGTTAAAATTGAGAAAGAGCCTTTAAAAAAGCCTGTCTTAGAAAAACCCATCTTAGAAGAAGAGAAAAAAGAAACTCTTGAGGTTACCTTAAAAAAAGAAGTAGCCCCAGTTAAAGAAATAGAGGTACCTAAAAAAGAAATAGAGGTACCTAAAGAAGAAGTTATTTTAGAAGAATTAAAAAAACCTAAGATAGTAGAGTTAGAATTTCCTATAATTTTAAGGGATTTAGCGGTAAAATTGCAACAGAAACCTTCAGTTTTGATTAAAAGATTGATGGATAAGGGGATCCTTGTCGGGATTAATCAGAGTTTGGATGAAAATATAGTTCAACAATTAGCCCAGGAATTTGGTTTTCAAATTCAAAAGGCAAAAGATAAGGAAGAGGAGATTTTAGCGCTACATCGGACTGCGGATGAGCCAAAAGATTTAAAAAGAAGACCGCCTATAGTAACCTTTATGGGGCATGTAGACCATGGAAAGACTTCCCTTTTAGATGCCATAAGAAAGACAAAAGTAGCAGAATCAGAATACGGAGGAATTACCCAGCATATCGGTGCTTATCAGATTTCTTTAAGGACAAAATTGCATCCGGAAAGAGAAGAAAAGATCACTTTTTTAGATACACCCGGGCATGAAGCATTTACACGGATGCGGGCAAGGGGCGCTAAAATAACCGATATTGTAGTATTGGTGGTAGCAGCCGATGAAGGGGTAATGCCCCAGACGATTGAAGCGATCGACCACAGTAAAGATGCGGGAGTTCCTATTATGGTAGCCATAAATAAGATCGATAAACCCAATATAGATATAGATAGAGTGAAGAAACAGTTAAGTCAATACGGTTTAGTGCCAGAGGAATGGCAAGGAAATACAATAATGGTGGGAGTATCTGCAAAAACACATCAAGGGATAGATGAACTTTTAGAATTGATTATCCTTCAGGCAGAGATGATGGATTTAAAAGCAAATTATAATAAATTAGCTAAAGGCGTAGTAATTGAATCAGAGATAAGCAGTAAAGAGGGGATAGTCGCAACCCTTTTAGTCCAAAATGGAACATTAAGACTGAATGATAATTTTATTGTAGGTCTCCATTATGGGAAAGTAAGAGCGATGTTTGACGAATATGGGAAAAAATTATCCGAGGCACCTGCCTCTACTCCAGTAAGGGTTATTGGTTTAACGGGTCTTCCTCAGGCAGGAGAAGAATTTTTTGTGGTTCCTGATGAAGAGCAGGCAAAGGAGATTGCCCGTTTAAGAATGGAAAAAGAAAAGCAGAAGAAATTACAGCCTCCTAAAAGATTGGATTTAGAGAGTCTTTCTTCTAAGATAAAAGAGGGAAAGATAAAAGAACTCAAACTGATTTTAAAGGTAGATACCGCTGGCTCTTCTGAAGCGATAAAGGAATTATTGGAGAAAATAAAAACACCAGAAGTTTCCTTAAATATAATCCATGAAAGTATTGGAGATGTAAATACTTCTGATGTGCTTCTGGCAGAGGTGTCAGGAGCGATTATTTTAGGATTTAATGTTGATATAGAGTCTAAGGCAAAGGAATTAGCCCAAGAAGAAGGGATAGATATAAAGATTTATAATGTAATTTATGAATTAAGTAATGAGTTGAAGCTGGCACTTCAAGGTATGCTTGAGCCAAAGACAAAAAAAGTATTTTTAGGAAGGGCAATTGTAAAGAAGGTATTTAAACTTTCTAAAGCAGGTACAGTTGCGGGCTGTTTTGTAGAAAAGGGGAAGATTTTACGTTCCAGTAATATCTCTTTGTTGCGTAACGGAAAAGTGATTTATGAAGGAAAGATTTCTTCTCTTAAGAGATTTAAGGATGATGTAAGAGAAGTCTCTGAGGGTATGGAATGCGGAATCTCTTTAGGTGAGTTTCAGGAGATATTTGAGGGTGATATTATTGAGGCATATGAGATTCAAAAGATAATCCCTAAGATCAGTTAATAGAAGATGGAGAAGAAACCTATTCTTTTAAGTGGTATGCGTCCTACTGGTCCGCTGCATTTGGGACATCTGGTAGGGGTTTTAAAAAATTGGGCTAAATTGCAGGATGAGTACCATTGTTTTTTTATGGTAGCAGATTGGCATGCTTTGATGAGTGAATATATGGCTGTTGAGGTAATTAAAAATTATACATTGGAGAATGTTTTAGATTGGCTGGCAGTAGGAATTTCACCTGAGAAAGCCACTCTCTTTAGACAGTCGGATGTAAAAGAACATTTGGAACTGGCAATGGTATTTTCGATCATTACTCCTTTATCATGGCTTCAGCGTTGTCCTACTTATAAGGAACAGTTAAAGCAGATCAAAGAAAAGGATTTAACTCACTATGCCTTTTTAGGTTATCCGGTTTTGCAGGCAGCCGATATTTTGCTTTATAAAGCAGAGTTTGTTCCGGTAGGAGAAGACCAACTGCCCCATTTAGAGATTGCTCGCCAGATCAGTCGTAGGTTTAATCATATTTACAAAAAAGAAATCTTCCCTCAACCTAAACCTTTGTTGACTAGAGAGAGTAAACTCTTAGGTATAGATAATCGTAAGATGTCTAAGAGTTATAGTAATTTTATTGCTTTAACTGATTCGGAAAAAGAGATTAAAGAAAAGGTCCTTTCGATGATTACTGATCCTAAAAAGATAAAGAAAAATGATCCGGGAAGACCTTGGATCTGTAATGTCTATACTTATCATACTATATTTACAAAAGAAGAAAATTCTATTTTAAAAGTTCAAGAGATCGAATCTTCCTGTAAAAAGGGGCAGTTAGGTTGTGTGGAATGTAAAAATACCCTCGCTTTATATTTGTCTAAATATTTAGATAAAATTAAAGAGAAGAGAAAAAAATATAATCTATCAACGGTTAAAGCCATATTGGAGGAAGGAAAAAAGAATGCTTCTCAGAAAGCACAGCAGACGATTCAAGAGGTTAAATCTATTTTGGGTATGTTATGAGTTTTAAAGTAAAGTTAGAGATATTTGAAGGACCACTGGATCTTTTGCTTTACTTAGTTAAGAAGAATCATATTAATATTTACGATATACCTATTGCAAAGATCGCTGATGAGTATATGTACTATTTAGAACTTATGCGTTCATTGGACTTAAATATCGCGGGTGAATTTTTGGTAGTTGCTGCTACTCTGATGCAGATGAAATCAAGGATGCTGCTTCCGGATTTGGAAGAAAAAGGTCCTGATGAGGTATTAGAGGAAGAAAAGCAAGATCTAATAAATCAACTTATAGAGTATGAGAAATTTAAAGAGATCGCTGAGGAATTAAGAAGGAAAAGATTGGCGCGTGAAAGTTTATTTAGCAGGAGTCAACCCCCTGAAGTTAAGAAGACAGAAAAGGAGAAATATTTTGAAGCCAGTATCTTTGATTTACTTACCGCTTTCTCCAAAGTCATAAAAGAACTGCCCGTTGAACTTTTCTACGAAGCCATAAAAGATGAGTTTACGGTTGAGGAAAAGATCCATGAGATCCTACATTTACTTTTAGAAAAGGAAGCGATTAAATTATCCATTCTTTTTGATAAGGCAAAAAATAAAATGGAGATAATTGTTACATTTTTGGCAATTTTAGAACTTATCCGATTAAAAGAGATAAAGGTAATTCAAAAACAGCTTTTCGGAGAAATAGAGATTATAAGGAACACCGATAATATCATCCCCTATGGAGAAACAAAAGATAAATCCCGTAATTGATAAAAAAGAAACCGATGAGGATTTAATCCTTAATCTTTCCCTAAGACCGAAGCGCCTGAAGGATTTTGTGGGTCAGAGGGAGATAGTAAAGAATATCGAAATCTCTATTTTAGCAGCAAAACAGAGGAAGGAACCTTTAGAGCATATCCTTTTAAGTGGTCCACCTGGATTAGGAAAAACTTCCCTTGCCCATATAATTGCTAATGAGATGGGAACACGCATCACCTCTACCTCAGGTCCGGCAATTGAAAGGGCAGGAGATTTAATTGGTATCTTAACCAATTTAGAAAAAGGAGATATCCTTTTTATCGATGAGATCCATAGGCTTCCTAAGACAGTAGAGGAGTTTTTATATCCCGCAATGGAAAGTTTTCAGATCGATTTTGTAATCGATAAAGGTCCGTATGCTAAAACCATAAAGTTCAATCTTAAACCCTTTACCCTTGTGGGTGCGACTACACGTACCGGGCTTTTAAGTGCTCCTTTAAGGGGAAGGTTTGGTATATTTTATCATCTTGATTTCTATTCACCTGAAGATTTAGCTATAATTATAAAAAATTCTGCAAATATATTAGGGATTTTAATTGATGATGAATCTGCTTTGGAGATTGCCCGACGTTCCCGCGGAACCCCCCGTATCGCCAATCGACTTTTAAGACGCATCCGTGATTATGCTCAAGTAGCCAAAGCAAAAAAGATAACTTTAGAATTGGTTACCAGTGCTTTAGATAATTTAGGAATTGATAAGGCAGGTTTTGATGAGATTGACCGCAAGGTATTAAAGACACTTCTTTTTACTTACGGAGGAGGTCCGGTAGGGATAGAATCTTTAGCTGCCAGTCTTAATGAAGAACCTGATACAATTATCGACATGATTGAACCTTATCTATTAAAGGCAGGTTTTATTAAGCGCACCTCTCGCGGAAGGATGGCTACAAAGTTAGCCTTTGAGCATTTTGGTATCTCTTATCCTAAGGAAGAACAAAGAGAATTATTTTAGATGGAACTCCTTTTACATATCTGCTGTGCAGTCTGTTTAATTTATCCCTTTAAGGTATTAAAGGAAAAGGGGTTTAAAATAAAAGGATTTTTTTATAATCCCAATATTCATCCTTTTTCAGAATATCTTCATCGCAAAGAAGCATTAATAGTCCTTAATGATGAACTAAAATTAGATATTATCTATCCTGAATATAAACCTCAGGAGTTTTTTCGAAAGGTCAATTTTAATGAGGAAGATAAAAAGCGTTGTTGGCTCTGTTGGCAGCTCCGTTTAGAAAATACTGCGGATTTTGCGCTTAAAAATGGTTTTAATTTTTTTTCTACTACCCTTTTAGTCAGTCCCTATCAGGACCAAGAAAAAATTAAAGAATTAGCAGATAGAATTTCCCAAGAGAAAGGTATAAATTTTTATTACCAAGATTTTAGACCGGGCTTTAGACAGGCACATAAAGAGGCAAAAGAAAGAGGGCTTTATTGTCAAAAATATTGCGGTTGTATTTATTCAGAGGTAGAGCGATGGAAGCATTTGGTAAAATCCTAATTATTTTTGGGATAATTTTAGTTAGTATAGGATTTATACTTAATTTTATTGGTAAAATCCCCTATATAGGAAAATTACCCGGAGATATACTCATTCAAAAAAAGAACTTTACCTTCTATTTTCCTATCACCACCTCTCTACTTATAAGCCTTATTTTGAGTTTTCTATTTTGGCTATGTTCTCGACGCTAAAGATAAGAAGATCCTTTCTTATTTTTATTATTTTATTTATTTTTTTAAATAATTTATGTTTTGCTTTAAAGGAGAATCCTTTATATGTAAGGATCTTAATTTTAGCTGAGAAAAATAGATTTAATATAAGGATAAAAGGAGCGTTTAAATTGATAGATTTTAAAACCGATGAGGTTTTATTTAAAGGCAAAGACTTAAATACCACTATTTTTTTATCTAAACAGGGTTTAATTTTTATAAAAGATAGAAGTTATAGTATAGATAAAATTTTAATTGAACCTAAAAGTAACCTTTTTGAGTTAGAAAGAAGAAAGTATCGGGGAAAAATTTTAATTGTAAAGGAAAATAACCTTAAGTTTTCTGTTATAAATTTTGTACCGTTAGAGGATTATATAAAGGGTATTCTTCACCGGGAAGCATCTAAAAGATGGCCGATAGAAGCTTTAAAGGCACAGGCAGTAGTCAGTCGCACTTACGCTTTATATACGATGGAAAACCGCAAAAAATTTGATTATGATTTAGGTAAAGATATATATTCTCAAGTATACGGAGGGGTTTTTGCAGAGCGTTTTCGCACAAACTTAGCAGTAGATTTAACTAAAGGGAAAGTCCTTACTTATGAAGGAAAAATTTTCCCTACTTATTTTCATTCAACCTGTGGAGGTCATACTGAAGATGCATCCTTATTATGGAATATAGACCTTATGCCCCTTAAAGGAGTAACTTGCAATTTTTGTAAAAATTCGCCCCATTTTTATTGGCAGAGTGTTTTAGAGTTAGAAAAGATGGAGAAACTTTTGAGTCCTTTTATAAAAGATGGACATATAAAAGATATAGTGGTAGTTTCAAAGACAGAATCTGGTCGTATCTATCAATTGAAGATAATTACCCATGATGGTAGAGAAATACCTATTTCTGCAAAGGATTTTAGAAATACAGTTGGTCCAAATTTCATCCGCAGTACAAATTTCACTCTAAAAATATTAGGAGATAAAGTATATTTTGAAGGTATAGGTTGGGGTCATGGGGTAGGTTTTTGTCAGTGGGGTGGATATTTTATGGCGAAAAAAGGTTACAGATATAAAGATATACTTAAATATTACTTTCCTGGTTCAGAAATCAACGATTTAGATAAATTAGGTTATGTTTCAGATATTACATCAAGATAAAAAAACCGCAAGTCGTTTAGGAGTCTTAGAGACCAGACACGGCAAAATACAGACACCCTGTTTTATGCCAGTAGGAACACAAGGTACAGTAAAGACATTATCTTGCCAAGATTTAAATCTCTGCGGGGTAGAGATGATTTTGGCAAATGCCTATCATCTATTTTTGCGTCCAGGAATAGAGGTGATTAAAAATATAGGAGGTTTACATAAATTTATAGGTTGGGATAAAAGCATCCTTACGGATAGTGGAGGTTATCAGGTTTTTAGTTTAGCGATTTTGCGTAAAATAACTGATGAAGGGGTAGAGTTTCAATCGCATATAGATGGAACGAAGTATTTTTTTAGTCCGGAGTTAGTTATAGAAATTCAAACTAACTTAGGTTCAGATATTATCGTTCCTTTAGATGAGTGTGTGCATTATCCCTGTTCTAAAGATTACGCTAAAATAGCTATGGAAAGGTCGATAAATTGGGCAAGACGTTCCAAGATATTTTATGAGGATATTAAGAAAACAGATCCTAATCAACAGTTAATTTTTGGTATTATCCAGGGTGCCAGTTACTTAGATTTACGAAAGCTCTGTGCTAAAGAGATTGTTGAGATCGGTTTTGATGGTTATGCTTTAGGTGGATTTTCAGTAGGAGAACCTCAGATTTTAAGGTATAATATTATATCTTCTTTGTTGGAGGATTTACCAGAAAACAGGCCCCGTTATCTTATGGGTTTAGGTTCACCACCGGAAATTTTAGATTCAGTTGAGATGGGGATAGATCTATTTGATTGTGTAATGCCTACACGTTATGGAAGAAATGGAACCGCTTTTACTTCGCAAGGAAAAATTACAGTGCGCAATGCTATTTTTTCTAAGGACTTAAACCCCTTAGATAAAAACTGCGACTGTTATACCTGTAAGAATTTTAGTCGTGCCTATTTAAGGCATCTTTTTAATGCTAAAGAGATGTTGGGACCGCGACTGGTTTCTTTTCATAATGTATATTTTTATTTAAATTTAATGCGTAAAATTAGAACCGCGATCAGCCAGGATAGATTTAAAGAATTTAAAGAGGAATTTTTATCTCAGTACAATAATTCTCCAAGCTAAAAATATGAGAATTGATATCATTACTATATTCCCCAGAATGTTTGAAGGGGTTTTTAGGGAATCTATTATTAAGCGGGCGCAAGAAAAGAAAAAAGTAGAAATCCATATCCATAATTTGAGAGATTATTCATTAGATAAACATAAAAAAGTAGATGACCGTCCTTATGGAGGTGGCTCGGGTATGGTTATGCGGCCAGAGCCGATATTTAGAGCGGTAGAAGATATAAAATCAAAAATCAAAAATCTCCCGACAAAAGAGTCGGGATCCCGACATTTCGTCGGGGAAAAATCAAAAGTTATTTTATTGTCTCCCCAAGGGAAAAAATTAAATCAAGAACTTGTCAAAGAATTAGCAAAATTAAAAAATCTTATTTTAATCTGTGGTCATTATGAGGGAGTGGATGAGCGGGTAAGAAGATATCTTGTTGATGAAGAGATTTCTATCGGTGATTATATCTTAACCGGAGGAGAAATCCCTGCGATGGTTTTAGTGGATTGTGTAGTAAGATTAATCCCCGGGGTTTTAGGGAACAAAAAATCCTTGCAATTTGAGAGTTTTCAAGGTAATTTATTAGAATATCCTCAATATACCCGACCCGCAAATTTTCGGGGGATGAAGGTTCCAAGGGTTTTACTTTCCGGAGACCATAAAAAGATCGAGGCGTTTAGAAAAAAAGAAGCCTTAAGGATTACTTTGGAAAAAAGACCAGACTTGTTGAGTATGTAGTAGATAGTAGGGAGGAGTTAGGAGTTTAGGAAGTTAGGAAGTAAAAAACGAAAATAACGAACTAAACGATATTAACGAAATTAACGAAAATAACGAAATTAACGGATTAAAAGAAAGGAGAGAAATGGATAAGGTAAGAATTTTGTTAGAAGAGGAACTTATTAAAGATAAAAATATACCCAAATTTAATGTGGGTGATAAGGTAAGGGTGATCACTAAAATTTTTGAGCAGGATAAAGTAAGGTTAAGCCCCTTTGAGGGGATAGTGATTGCCAAAAATGATAAAGGCATACGTAGTTCTTTTACTGTAAGGAGGGTTTCTTTCGGAGAAGGGATTGAGAGAGTTTTTCCTTTATATTCTCCTTATATAGAAAAAATTGAAGTAATTCAACCTGCCAAAAAAATAAAGAGAGCAAAGCTTTATTATTTAAGAAAACGGATCGGTAAATCTGCAACAGAAGTCTAATAATGCCTACAGATTTAAAATTAGGTTTAGAAGGAGAAAGGTTAGCGGAAGATTTTTTAAAAAAACAGGGCTATAAGATATTAACCCGCAATTTTCGCACTCCTTTTGGGCAGATAGATATAATTGCCAAAGAAAAAAAGACAATATGTTTTATTGAAGTAAAAAGTCGGCGCAGTTTTTCTTTTGGCTTACCTGAAGAGGCGGTTTCTAAGATAAAGCAGGCAAAGATTATAAAGGTCGCTATTTTTTATTTAAAGCAGAATGGGCTTTTAGAGAAAAGAGTGCGTTTTGATGTGGTTTCTATCCTTTACCATAAAGATTCTTATAAGATAAATCTAATTCGTAATGCCTTTGATTGGGATGAGTAATGTAAAGATTGAGCCTATCTTTAAAATTGCCCAGAGATTAAATATCGATGAGCAATACCTCATCCCTTATGGTAGATATATTGCTAAAATAGAACTTTCTATTTTAGAAAAAATTAAAGAGAATCCCCAAGGAAAATACATCTTAGTTACTGCTATCACTCCCACCCCTTTAGGTGAAGGAAAGACGGTAACTACGATCGGACTTTCTATGGCTTTAAATAGGTTAGGTAAACTTAGTGTCTGCTGTATAAGACAGCCTTCTTTAGGTCCAGTATTTGGGATAAAAGGAGGAGCTAGTGGTGGAGGATGTTCTCAGGTACTTCCTGCGGATGATTTTAATTTACATTTTACCGGTGATATCCATGCAGTAGGTTTAGCGCATAATTTAGCCTCTGCTTTTTTAGATAACCATATCTATCATGGGAATAAATTAAAGATTAATCCTTCTACGATCAGTTGGCGAAGGGTTGTAGATGTAAGTGATAGATTTTTAAGAAATGTAAAGATTGGTTTGGGTTCTTCTGAGGATGGGATTCCTCGTGAGAGCGGTTTTGATATTACGGGAGCTTCAGAAGTAATGGCAATTTTAGCTTTAAGTCAAGATCTTTTTGATTTAAGAAAAAGATTAGGGAGAATTGTTTTAGCTGAGGATTTCCAAGCACGACCGATAACCTGTGAGGATATAAAGGTAGCAGGAAGTATGGCGGTACTTCTAAAGGATGCGATAAAGCCCAATCTTATCCAAACCCAAGAGAATACTGCCTGTTTTGTCCATACAGGTCCTTTTGCCAATATTGCCCATGGAAATAGTTCAATAATTGCGGATAAAATTGCTTTAAAGTTATGCGATTATGTAGTTACGGAAACAGGTTTTGGTGCGGACTGTGGTGCAGAGAAATTCTTTAATATAAAATGTAGAGTAAGCGGTTTAGTTGCTGATGCTGCAGTTTTGGTCTGCTCTATTCGGGCATTAAAAGCGCACAGTGGGAAAATTAAAGTTGTTCCCGGAAAACCCTTGGATGAAAGATTGAATAAAGAAGATCTTTCTTTGTTAGAAGAAGGCATCCCTAATTTAGAAAAACAGATTGAAAATATTAAGATATTTGGGATTCCGGTAGTAGTGGCGATAAATAGATTTCCTTTAGATACAGAAAAAGAAATTGAGTTTGTAAAGAAAAAAGCGCTTGAATTCGGTGCTTATGCCTGCTCTGTCTCAGAGGTTTATGCAAAAGGTTCTTTGGGCGGAATAGATTTAGCAGAAAAAGTAATCTCTGCCAGTAATGAACCCAAAAATTTTAATTTCCTTTATCCTTTAGAAATACCTATAAAAGAAAAGATTAAAATTATTGCTACACGTATCTATGGAGCAAAGGATGTAGAGTATTCTAAAGAAGCAGAAGAAAAAATTAGAATTTTTACCCAAAGGGGATGGAGCGGACTTCCTATCTGTATGGCAAAGACGCATCTTTCTTTATCCCATGATCCGAATTTAAAAGGAAGACCAAAAGATTTTATTTTACCGATAAGAGATATCCGGCTAGCCATGGGAGCAGGATTTTTATATCCTTTATGTGGTAAGATTCAGACGATGCCAGGGCTACCTGCTCATCCACGGGGAGAAGATATTGATATTGATGAGAAAGGAAATATTAGGGGATTATTTTAATTTTCGTTATTTTCGTTTGTCTTTTTAGGTAAATAAATGTACTATAATAAATCTCTTAAAGAATATTTAGATGATCTGTCCGCAAAATTGCCTGCTCCGGGTGGAGGTTCTGCTTCTGCTTTGGTAGGGGGGGTGGGAGTAAGTCTTTTAAGTATGGTAATAAATTTTACTTTAGGAAAGCCCTCTTATCAAAGATATGAAAAAGAGTTAAAGAAAATATTAAAAGATTTAGAAGATTTAAGGGATAAATTTTTAAAATGGGTAGATGAGGATGTGAAGGCATATAAAAGTAAAGATATCTGGCAGGCTTTGGAAGTTCCTTTAAAGATTGCGCAAGCTTGTTTTTCTGCGCTAAAGTTATGTTCCTCTTTATTAAAAAAGACAAATCCCAATTTAATCAGTGATATTGCCTGCGGATCGATTTTCTTGGAGGCAGGCTTTTTCGGTGCTTATTTTAATGTGGAGGCGAATTTAAAATTTATAAAGGATAAAAAGATAACCAAAAAAATTAGAAAAGAGATTTTACAGAAAGCAAAAGTTGTAAAAAATATAAGAAAAAAAATGGAGGAAGAAATTGGCGCGCTTATTAGAAGGTAAGGCTATTTCTGAAAGGATAAAAAAACAGATCAAAGAGGAGATTTCTAAATTAAATTTAAAACCGGTTTTGGCAAGTATTCAAGTCGGAGAAAACCCTGCGGTAAGTGTTTATATAAAGGCGCAAAGGAGACTTTCAGAAGAATTAGGGATCGATTATCAATTACATAAATTGGATAGTCAAATTTCTGAAATTTCTCTGATTGAGTTTATCCAAAAATTAAATTTAGATAGGGCGATAAATGGTCTAATCCTACAGATGCCTTTACCTAAACATATAGATTATAAAAAAATAACTCAATATATAGAGCCAAAAAAGGATGTAGAGGGCTTACATCCAGAAAATATGGGAAAGATTATATTTGGAAAAGCAAAGATTTTACCTTGTACTGCGCAAGCGGTAATGGAGTTATTGAAAGAAATCCAAATTGATTTATATGGAAAAGAGGTAGTGATCGTGGGACATTCTGAGATTGTGGGAAAACCATTAAGTCTTTTATTATTAGATAAATTTGCTACAGTAACCGTCTGTCATATTGGAACATATGAGGCAGGAAAATTAGAAGAGCATGTAAAAAAGGCAGAGGTTTTAATTGTAGCAGTAGGAAAAGCCGGTCTTATTAAAGGTGATTGGATTAAAGAAGGTGCAATTGTGATTGATGTGGGGATAAATAAAGTAGGTGATAAAATCGTCGGTGATGTGGAGTTTGAAACCGCATCCAAACGCGCCTCTTTTATTACTCCGGTTCCCGGCGGAGTAGGACCTTTAACTACCACGCTGTTAATGCGCAATTTAGTGGAAGCAGTAAAGATTCAATATGAACTTTAAAGAGAAAATAAAAAGTGGAAAATTTTTGATTACTTCAGAGCTCGGTCCGCCTAAAGGGATTGAAACTAAAACTATTTTAGAAGACGCAGAACTTATCCGGGGGCGGGTAGATGCTATAAATGTTACGGATTTACAGAGTTCAGTGATGCGCCTGGGCTCTTTGGCAGTCTGCGTTTTATTAAAACAAAAAGGATTTGAGCCGATATATCAGCTAACTTGTAGGGATAGAAATAGATTGGCTTTGCAATCAGATTTACTTTCCGCAGCTAGTTTAGGGATTGAGAATGTTTTGATTTTAACCGGAGACCATCCTACTTTAGGAGACCATCCTGAGGCAAAACCGGTATTTGATTTGGATTCGGTGCAACTACTGCAAGTGGCTAAAAGACTAACTGAAGGTTTTGATATGAAAGGAAATAAGTTAGAAGGCACACCTCCTAAATTTTGTTTAGGTGCGGTAGTAAATCCGGGAGCAGACCCCATTGAGCCTCAGATTATTAAAATGGAGAAAAAAATTGAAGCAGGAGCAGAATTTTTTCAGACCCAGGCGGTTTATGATTTAAAAGTATTTGAGAATTTTTTAAAAAAAATTAAACATTTAAAAACCACAATTTTGGCAGGAATAGTTTTATTAAAATCCGCTGGTATGGCGCGTTATATGAATAAAAATGTCGCGGGTGTATATGTTCCTGAAGATTTAATTAAAGAGATGGAGGAGGCAAAAGACAAGAGAGAAAAATCAGTTGAGATTGCCTCACGGCTTATAAAAGAATTAAAAAATATGTGCCAAGGGATTCATATTATGCCCATTGGTTGGAATAAGGTTGTGCCAAAAGTTTTAGATGCGGTAGGTTTATGAAGTATTGGGAAAAAAATAAAGAGGTTAAAAATGGAAAAAATAAATAAAGATATTCCGGGAATTAAAAAAAGAGGCGTAGTTTTTTTGACAGAGCCTTCAGAATTTAAAAAATTAGAAGGGTATATTATTAATGACACTGTTTGCGTGGTGGGTTTGGGAGATTTTGCTCTGGAGGTTAGCGGTTATATAAATGAGAAATATAAAGTTTCTGTCAAATTAATCACCGATAATAAAAATATAGATTTGGGTAATGATATTGAGATAATCGATGTTCCGATACGTGAGATTATCGGTGAGGGCAAAGTAGAAGCGATTAAACTGGAAAACGGAAAAATAATAGGAGTCTGTATGGTAGTTTTTATAGATAAAGAGGAAGGAATTGATAAAGATGAGACAGATCCCATAGAGTTAATTTCCCAGATGGCAAACAAGGGGTTAAATAAACTTTTACGGCTTAGCCGGGAAACTCTGTCAGAATTGCTTTTTCACAAAGGGAAAGATACGCCAATCAGTTTTACAGGCACCAATTACTATCTTCCTTTAATCGATGCTTTACTCAATATAGAGGTGAAAAATTTATCTGATTGTTTTGAGGCATTAAAACAGATAGAAGCTCTAAGCAAGTTAAATCCTGCTTCTAATGGTTTTTTTATCGAGACTGCGGATGGTATATTTAACAAAGGGATTTCTGCTTTATTATGCGAGGAATTGCTGGCGAGCTTTTCTGTTTTAGATGGAAAACACCCAAAAGGTGGGATAGGTTTTATTCCGGATAATATCTTACGCTCATTGGGTCTGCAACTCGTTGATGGAAGGATATCCGGAATAGCGGTAATTTTAGGTCCGGCAAAAGAGGACGACTTAGCTTTAGATTTAATACGGGAGTTTCAGGCAAAGAATATAGTTAGTTTGTTGGCAGGTGAGATTAAAACAAAAACATTTAAAAAGCAATTGGAAAGTAAAGGCGTAGAACTTGGTTTAGAAAATTATATAATTCCTTTAGGGGATGATTATCTTTCTGCAATTTATGCAGTCAATTTTGCTATAAGGGCACCTCTGACTTTTGGCGGATTTAAGCCTGGACAGTGGAAGGAAATTATGGATTATATCCGTCAACGGGTACCTGCATTTATTTTACTTTTAAGTTATGTCGACGAGGTGATTGTGGCGACTGGCTTGGGTGCTTTGGCTTTGGGCATACCGATAATTACCGATTTAGAGATCGGTCAGCTCGGTAAGTTAGAGACAACCCTTTATGATGCCTTGGTAAGCGAGAAGGATTATAAAAAGTTAGTTTCTAAATGTATTTTAAGTAGGGGGATAAAAGTTAAGATATCGAAGGTAGATATACCTTTACCTTATGCCGCTGCTTTTGAAGGTGAAAGGGTAAGAAGAGAAAATCTTTATATTGAATTTGGAGGAAAGTCAAAACTACCTTCTTTTGAGTATTTAAAGATGGCGGATTTAGATAAGATTGAAGATGGTAAGATCGAACTTTTTGGTCCGGATATAGATGAGATAAAAGATACCAAGTCTTTACCTTTAGCCATAATTGTAGAGGTAGCGGGAAGAAAAATGCAGAAAGATTTTGAGCCGATTTTAGAGCGCCAGATCCATCGTTTTATTAATTATGCCCAAGGGATAATGCATATCGGTCAACGCGATATGAATTGGATAAGGATAAGTAATGAGGCGTTTAATAAAGGTTTTCGGCTTAGACATATTGGAGTAATTCTGCATGCGATGTTTCATCAGGAATACGGTGAGATTGTAGATAAGGTTAAGGTTTCCCTTTATACTGAGGAAGAAAAAGTAAAGGAATTACTTAAAGAGGCTCAAAAATCCTATTTAGAACGTGATGAAAGGATAAGCGGTATGACGGATGAGAGTGTAGATGTTTATTTCTCTTGTGTTTTATGTCAGTCATTTGCTCCTAATCATGTCTGTATAATTACTCCGGAGAGGTTAGGCCTTTGTGGTGCTTATTCTTGGTTGGATGCTAAGGCTTCCTATGAGATTATGCCTTCAGGACCGAATCAACCCATTTTAAAAGGAGAAGTTTTAGATTCCAAATTAGGGCAATGGAAAAATATCAATGATTTTGTTTATCAGAAATCAAATAAGACTGTAGAAAAAGTAAGTATGTATTCACTGATGGATAGCCCGCAAACAAGCTGTGTTATTGCTGATACACAGGTTATCATTGATGGAGAGATGATGAAGATAGGAGAATTTATCGATAAAAATCGGGGTAAAGAAACATATGCAAAATCTAAAGCACTCACTTTAAAAGAAGGAAAAGCTTCTTTTGAAAAAATAGTAGCAATGCAGAGATTCAAGTTATCTAAGAAAGGAAATAATTTAGTAAAGATAAAGACAAAATCTGGAATGGAGATTATATTAACTGCGGATCATCAGATAGCGGTAGATAGACCTGAAGGTTTGATTTGGATATCTGCTTCTGAAATTAGGAAAGGTGATAGGGTTATTTCATTAAAGAAGTTAGATGTAGAAGAGAGAATACCAGATATTTCCGACTTAATACCCAAAGATTTTAATGAAAGGGATAAAGATTTAGTAGGAGAGTTGAAATCTAATTACCTGATAAATAAAGACTTATTTTATCTAATGGGATTAATTGCTTCTGATGGTTCTGTAGTTAAGAGAGGAAGGTATGAATACAATATATATTTTATAAATACAAGAAAAGAATTAATAGATAGATATGTAAAAATCTATAAATCAGTTTTTCCTAAAAAAAATTTGCATTTGGGTATTAAAAAACTCAGAAAAAATTGTTTTATAGATGGAAGAAGAATAAATTCAAAGAAAAAATGTTTTGTATGTTATTCTAATAATTCAATTTTAGGAATCCTACTTGAGTTTTTTGGGATTATCCCTAAAAAACAAAGTAGGTGTTTTAAAAATTTATTAAGTTTACCTAAGGAATATATTGCTAATTTTTTGACCGGTCTTTTTGATGGGGATGGTAGTGTGAGGTTAAGAAGATATAAGAGAAAATGGGATGTCGCTGAAGGTTATCTTTGTTGTAGAACTAAAGAACAAGCATACTACCTTTCTCTTTTGTTAAAGAGATTTGGTATATTAAGCAATTTAAGAAGATCTGATTCTATTTATAAAGTTCAGTTGCATGGGAATAATATTTATAAATTCTCAAAAATAATAAATCCAATCCATAGACAAAAGAAACAGTTAATAAGAAAAATAAAACTATTGTATAGAAAAAGAAAGTTAGATAGAACCCAGAGCGAGGTTTTACCCTTTTTTGTAGCTAAAAAATTGACCCAGTTATCACAGAGTAAATCTATTTTAAGTCCTACTACATATTTTTATTATAAAACTTTTCGTTCTCGTCCTATTTTAGATAATGTCTCTAAGGTAATCAAAGGTTTAAATTCTGAGGAAGCAAAAATATTCAGTTCTATTTTAAATAATGATTTTTATTTAGATATAGTAAAAACGGTGAGAAGAAATAATATAAATAAAAGATATGTTTACAATTTGACTTTATCCGGTCCACATTGCTATTTTGCAAATCAACTACTTATAAAAAATTGTGGTTGTTTTGAATGTATTGTAGCAATACTTCCTGAGGCAAATGGGGTAATGATTGTAAATAGGGATTATACGGGTATGACTCCCTGTGGAATGACTTTTACGACTTTGGCGGGTTCGGTAGGCGGAGGGGTTCAGACTCCCGGATTTTTAGGGATAGGTAGACTTTATATTGTAAGTAAAAAATTTATTTCTGCGGAAGGTGGACTTTTAAGGGTAGTTTGGATGCCTAAAGAATTAAAGGAGTACCTTTCAGATAAGCTTAAAAAAAGAGCCGAAGAATTGGGTTATCCTGATTTCATTGATAAGATAGCGGATGAAACAAAAGCCATCACCATCGAAGAGTTAATTTCTTTTTTAGAAAAAGTAGAACATCCTGCTTTAAAGATGGAACCTCTAATTTAAAAGAATAAATTTTTTCTATTAACTTAAAGACCTCACAAAAATATTTTGACACCCATATCTTAAGGTTATAAAATATAATTCTAAAAAGTTAGGGTTAAAATTAGTAATTGGTAATCAGTAATTGGTAAATGGTAATTGAAGTGAATTTTTAAGTAGTAAGTATTAAGTATTGAGTAGTGAGTAGTAAGTATTGAGTAGTCAGGGTGAGAGAGTTTAGGAAGTTAGGTAAGTTAGGGAGTTAATTAGTGATTAGTTAATTGAGTTAATTAACGAAAATAACGAACTAAACGAAATTAACCAACTATCAATTTAACAATTTAAACGAGGAGGAAGAAGAAAATGGCTAAGGAGATAAAAAAAGAAGTAGAAAAGGATACTTCTGAACGCAAGAAAGCTTTAGAGTTAGCCCTTCTTCAGATTGAGAAACAATTTGGTAAAGGAGCAATTATGAAATTGGGTTCCCAGACTAAATTAGATGTAGAGACTATTCCTACGGGAGCCCTTTCCTTAGATTTGGCTTTAGGTGTAGGAGGATTTCCGCGCGGAAGGGTGATTGAAGTATTTGGACCAGAAGCTTCGGGTAAAACCACTTTAACTTTAACCGCTATCCGTGAGGTTCAACAAAGAGGAGGGGTAGCTGCTTTTATTGATGCAGAACATGCTTTTGATTCTAACTATGCAAAAAAAGTAGGCGTGAATTTAGATGAATTACTTATCTCTCAACCTGATACCGGAGAGCAAGCTTTAGAGATCGTTGAGACTTTGGTGCGTTCGAATGCAGTGGATTTGGTAGTGATAGACTCAGTGGCTGCTTTAACTCCCCGGGCAGAAATTGAAGGAGAGATGGGAGAAGCCCAGGTTGGACTTCAGGCAAGATTGATGTCTCAGGCGTTAAGGAAGTTAACTGCAGCGATCAGTAAATCCAAAACCTGTGTGATATTTATAAACCAGATAAGAGAAAAAATTGGGGTTATGTTTGGTTCTCCGGAAACTACTCCCGGAGGAAGGGCTTTGAAATTCTATGCTTCAGTGAGATTAGATTTAAGAAAGGTCGCTACTTTAAAACAAGGAGAACAGGTGATTGGAGGAAGGGTACGTTGTCGGGTAGTAAAGAATAAAGTTGCACCGCCTTTTCGTGAGGCAGAATTTGATATCCTTCATGAAGAAGGGATAGCCAAAACCGAAAATATTTTAGATACCGCAGTGAATCTGGGGATAGTGAAAAAGACAGGGAGTTGGTTTGTCTTTGAGGAAGAAAAATTAGGTCAGGGGAGGGAGCAGGCAGTAAAGTATCTTAAGGAAAATCCAAAACTTTTAGAAAGGATAGAGAAAACCGCAAGGCAGACTCTTTATAAAAAGGAGGAAGAAGAAAAATGAGAAAGAGGATTTTTTATCTTTCTTTATTAACTATTGGATTAATCGTGGGGATAGCAGTTTCTACAAAGTTAAATCTTTTATCTTCTTTATCTGCTCAGAGTTTAAATACCGAAAGTTTAAATACCGCCTCTTCCTTAGAGGAAGCATTTATAAAAGTAGCCAATACTGTTGGTAAAGCGGTGGTCTCTATCAGTACAGAGCGTACTGAAAAATTAGGAGTAAAAAGATTTTACTTTGGGTTTCCTTTTGAAGATGATTTTTTGCGCAGATTCTTTGATGATTTTTTTGGCGAATTTCCGGAAAGGGAATATAAGCAGATAGGTTTGGGTTCAGGGGTAATTATTAGTTCTGAAGGTTATATCCTTACCAATGAGCATGTGATTGACGGTGCAGATAAAATTACTGTTTCTTTACCCGATGGGAGGGAATTTAAAGCACAGATAAAAGGAAAAGATCCTCGGTCAGATTTAGCGGTAATTAAAATCGATGCTTCCAATTTACCGGTAGCGACTTTAGGAGATTCTAATAATCTTAAGATTGGTCAATGGGTGGTGGCAGTAGGCAATCCTTTTGGCTTTGCTTTAGAGAATACCGAACCTACAGTTACAGTAGGGGTAATTAGTGCTTTGCACCGTTCTTTGCGTCGAGGATTAGGAAGGGATAGAGACTACAACGATTTAATTCAGACCGATGCTGCCATAAATCCAGGTAATTCCGGTGGACCTTTGGTGAATTTAAAAGGAGAAGTGGTAGGAATAAATGTAGCGATATTTTCTACTACGGGAGGCTATCAGGGGATCGGTTTTGCCATACCCATAAATACCGCCAAAAGGATCCTTAATCGTTTAATAGAAGGAAAAAAGATCCTTTATGGTTGGTTAGGAGTAACGGTTCAGGATATTGACGAGAAGATGATGAAATACTTTGGGCTAAGCGAGAAGAAAGGAGCGTTAGTAGCGGGTGTTTTAAAGGACAGTCCCGCCCAAAAGGCAGGTATAAAAGAAGGGGATATAATTGTTAAATTTGATGAGACAAGAATTGAAAATGTAAGACAGTTGGTAGATATTGTAGGAAAGACAGAGGTAGGCAAAAAAGTAAAGGTAGTGGTTTTGCGGGATAAAAAAGAAATTAATTTCAATGTAGAGATAGGCCAGAGACCTGAGGAAATAGAAGAGCAAGAAGAGGTAAGAGAAAAAACTAATCAATGGCGAGGCATGGAGGTAGAAGAGATTAATCCACAACTGGTTAGACGCTTTAATTTAAAAGAAAAAACAGGGGTAGTCGTGACTTATGTTGAGCCTGGTTCTTGCGCAGATGAAGCGGGGATTATGCCGGGTGATGTGATATTGGAAATAGAAAGACAACCGATAAAAAACCTTCAAGATTATGAAAGGATAACGCGCTCTTTGAGAGGGATGGCGATGGTTAAGACGAATCGTGGGTTTTTTATTTTAGAAGAGAAATGATTCAGGATAAAACAGAAGATTCTTTTAAAAGAGCAAAGGATTATGTTTATAAACTCTTAAAGTTTAGATTGCGTTCAGAAAAGGAAATCATACAGCGTCTTAAAAATAAAAATTTTGATGAGCCAATTATAAAAAAAACTATTTCTTATTTTAAGGATTTAGGTTTAATTGATGATTTAAAATTCTGTCAACTTTGGATTGAAGAGCGGATAAAAAAACCTTTTGGTTTTTATCGGATTTTAAGGGAATTAAAACAGAGAGGAATACCGCAAGAGATTATCGATAAAGTTTGGCAAGAAAAAAGTTCTAACCTTGATGAAAAAGAACTCATTTTAAAGATAATCCAAAAAAAATTGAAAGATAAATCTTTATCTGTTTCAATAAAGGATAAAGCAAGACTTTACTCTCAACTTATCCGTCGAGGTTTTAATCAGGAGATAGTTTCAGAAATACTTGATTCCTTATGAAAGCAGATACATTAAGGGATAAATTTTTGGATTTTTTTAAAAATAAAGACCACCGGATATTCGATTCCGACTCTTTAGTCCCCAAAAATGACCCCACAGTTTTATTTACCCCTGCAGGGATGAATCAATTTAAAGAAGAATTTTTAAGCCCCAAACCTTCGGTTAAACGGGCAGCTTCCTGTCAGCGATGTTTGCGTACCGATGATTTGGATAAAGTCGGTAAAACCGCCTATCATCATACCTTCTTTGAGATGTTAGGAAATTTTTCTTTTGGAGATTATTTTAAGAAAGAGGCGATCAGTTTTGCCTGGGAATTCTTGACCTGTGTTTTAAAGATAAAAGAGGATAAACTTTGGGTTTCAGTTTATATAGAGGATGAGGAGAGTTTTAATATCTGGAAGGACATAATAAAGGTACCGGTTTTAAGGATCGTTAAGTTAGATGACCGTACAAATTTCTGGCCTGCCCAAGCGAAAGAAAAAGGACCGGATGGTCCTTGTGGGCCTTGTTCGGAAATCTTTTTTGATTGGGGAAAAGATTTTGGTTGTAAAAGACCTGAATGTAATCCCAGTTGTAGCTGTGGTAGGTTTGTAGAAGTTTGGAATTTAGTGTTTACTCAATTTAATAGAAAATCACCCGGAATATTAGAGCCTTTACCTAAAAAGAATATCGATACCGGTATGGGTTTAGAGAGGCTTGCTTCAATTATACAGGGAGTAAAGACGAATTTTGAAACGGATCTTTTTTCTCCAATAGTTAAGGAAATAATTAGTAATTTAGATGTGGATAAAGATAGATTTAAAGAAAATATATATGCGGTCTCTGACCATATCCGTGCGGTAACTTTCGCTATATACGACGGAGTGCTTCCTTCTAACGAGGAGAGAGGCTATGTCGTAAGAAAGATTATTCGCAAAGGCATTATGCATCTAAAGAAGATGAAGATAAACAAACCCTTTCTTTACCGTTTAGTTCCCGTGGTGGCTAAAGTTATGCAGAAACCCTATCCAGAACTTTTAAGCTTACAGGAAAGTATCTCTAAAATAATATTAGAGGAGGAGAAGAATTATCTCTCTATATTAGAGGAAAGCCAAAATATATTTAAAAAAGAATTTAAGGATTTTTTAGAAGGGAAAAATGACCCCCGGGAATCTGCGAAAGTTGCCTTTAAACTCTATGATACCTATGGGATACCTCTGGAATTAAGTAAAGATTTCGCCTTACAGCATGGCTTTGAAATCTCATCTAAAGTTTTCGAAGAACTTCTGCTTTCTCAGAGAAGACTTTCCCAAAAAGAGACTATGTTTGAAAATAAAGTATTTGCAGAAACTTCATCTTTTATTAATTTAAAAGAGACAAAATTTTTAGGGTATACTGAATTTCAAACAAAAGCAAAGGTATTAAAGATAGAAAAAAATAATGATTTATTCCAGATAGTTTTGGATAAAACTGTATTCTATCCGGAATCCGGTGGACAAATTGGAGATACCGGTACGATTGAGAGGAAAGAATCAATATTTGAAGTTTTAGATACGCAGAAAAAAGATAAGGTGATTATCCATATTGGAAAATTTAAAACCAACCAGATGTTTAAAGAGAAGGATTTAGTTTTAGCCAAGATAGATCAAAAAAGAAGGTTATCTATTGCCAGAAATCATACCGCCACCCATCTACTTCAGTCAGCTTTAAGAAATATTTTAGGCACACATATAAAACAGGAAGGTTCTTATGTTTCCGATGAGTATTTGCGTTTTGATTTCTTCTATCCGGAAAAGTTAAATTACCAAGAAGTTATGCGGGTAGAGGAGGAAGTGAATAATTATATTTTAAAAAATGACCGGGTAGTTAAAAGAACTATGTCTTTAGAGGAGGCAAAGAGGATAAAAGCCTTAGCATTTTTTGAGGAGAAATACGAGAAGAAGGTAAGGGTAGTTTCTATTGGAGATTACTCTAAGGAATTATGTGGTGGTACACATTTAGATTATACAGGTCAAATAGGTATATTTAAGATTACCAGTTTTAGTTCTGTTGCTCAAAATATAAAAAGGATCGAAGCCAAGACCGGAGAGCCCGCTTATCGAACCGTAAGAGAATATTCTGATTTAATCCAAGATATCTGCTTACTACTCAAAAGTAAACCTTCGGATTTAATCGTTCAATTGGAGAAACGGATAAACCGAATTAAAGAATTAGAAAAACTGTTGGATAATCTTCAATTTGAATATCTCAATTCATCAGTTGAGGAGATGCTTAATAAGGCAGAAGAAATAAAAGGGATAAAATTTATCTATAGATTCGTCTCTTATGCTAGTCCCCAGGTATTAAGGAGAATAGTAGATCTCATTAAAGCCAAAGAGATAAAAGTTATAGTGCTGTTAGCAACTATTTTGGATGATAATCTCTATATGGTTTTAGGATTAAGCCAAACTTTGAATAAGATGGGTTTGGAGGCTAATGTTTTGATTAAGGAGCTTGCCTCTTGTTTTGGAGGAAGTGGAGGAGGTAGAGCAGATTTTGCGCAAGGAAACTCTCCGGTAATAGAAAATCCACAACTTCTTTATCAAAAATTAAAAGAGATTATTTTAAAATATGAAGATAATCTATCCCACAAATAAGAATTTAGAGAAGTTATATAAGAGGAATTTTGTAAGCAGGCGTATTCAAGAAAAGGTTAGAAAGATTATTGAAGATGTGCGCCTTGAGGCAGATGAAGCGATAATTAGATATACGAAGAAGTTTGATAAAGTAAAACTTAAGCCCAATCAGTTGCGCCTTTCCAGTATCGAAATCAGTGCTGCTTATCAAAATATTGATCCAGATTTTGTAAATTCACTTAAGGTAATTTTTGAAAGGATTAACCATTTTTATAATAAACAGAAAAGAAATGGTCTGCGTTTAAAAGAAGGCGATGGGGTATGGTTTCAGGAAAGACTCCAACCATTAGAAAGAGTTGGTATATACATCCCCGCAGGAAGTGCTCCTTTGATTTCTACCGTTTATATGACGGTTATTCCCGCAAGGCAGGCAGGGGTAAAAGAGATAGTTTTAGTTAGCCCTCCGGATAAAAATGGGAATATCAATCCTTATATTTTAGTGGTTGCAGATCTTTTAAAAGTAAATGAGATTTATCGTATCGGTGGTGCACAGGCAATTGCCGGTTTGGCTTTTGGAACGAAGACTATCCCTAAGGTAGATAAGATATTTGGTCCGGGAAATATCTATGTTACGGAAGCAAAGCGTCAGGTTTTTGGTTTTGTGGATGTGGATATGTTAGCCGGACCTACAGAATTGGTAATTATGGCTAACCGTTTTACCAATCCTGATTTTATTATCTCTGATTTAAAAGCACAGGCAGAGCATAGAGGAGGTTTATGCATCCTTATTACCAATTCACGCAAGAAAGCTCGGCAGATAAAAGAAAAAATGGAAAACTATCCTGGTTATATAATTATTACTAAAAATTTAGAGGAGGCGGTTGATTTAGTTAATCAGATTGCTCCTGAACATTTAGAGATTTTGGTAAAAAATCCTTTAAGATGGGTGAAGAAAATAAAAAATGCTTCCGCTATATTTTTAGGCCAGTTTAGCCCGGTAGCAGTGGGAGATTATATTGCCGGACCCAGCCATGTATTGCCTACCGGAGGAACTGCGCGTTTTTTCTCCAGTTTAAGCATCTTTGATTTTATGAAAAAGAGTCATCTTATAAATTATACTAAAAAAGGTTTGGAAAAGATAAGCCAACCATTAGCAAAGGTTGCTTCCTTAGAGGGGCTAAAACAGCATTTAGAGTCTGTAAATATAAGGATAAGTTAAATTAGTAGGTAGGCTTTAGGGATAAAATTAGTAATCGGTAATCAGTAATTGGTAAATGGTAATTAAAGTGAATTTTTAATCAGTATAACGAAATTAGGAAGTTAGGGAAGTTAGGGAGTTAGGTGAGTTAGGTTTTTAGGTGTTAAGGTATTTAGGTTTTTAGGTATTAAGGTTTTAAGGTGTTTAGGTATTAAGGGGATAAAAGTGTAATGTCACAAAAGAAGCAATGCTTGTTTAGTGACAAACGAAATTAACGAAAATAACGAAATTAACGAACTAAACGAAAATAACGAAATTAACCAATAATGGAGAGAAAAGAGATAGAGGATAAGGTAAAGGAGATATTGGCAAAGGAATTAAATATAAAGAAAGAAAATATAACCCCTGAAAAAAGACTTATTGAGGATTTAGGGATGGATTCGTTTAATTATACTTGAAATTTTATTTGGATTAGAGTGAGCATTTAATATGATGATTTTTGATGAGATTATTAACAATAATTAATATAGGTAAAGATATAATTGATTTTTATATTCATAATTGAAATAAAATAAATATGATTGAGGCAATAATCTGTGATTGGAATGGGACTTTAATTAAAGATAAATACGAAGATGAATTTTTTAAAGAACTTTTTAAAAAAATAATATTCACATATCCAAACTTTTTAAATATTTTAAAATGGCATGAGTTCTGGAAAACCAAGATAGAATGCGAGAAATTATATAAATTAGTGGAACAAAAAGGAGGTAGTGAGCCTCAAAATGAAATTAATTCCATATTAGATCTTCTTAATAAAAATATAATAAGAAATACATCTATTTCGCTAATTGAGAAATTTATAGAAGAGTATTCGACTAAAGCTTATAAAAGGTTAGATGAACGAATACTTAGGCCATTAAAAAAAATTCAAAATAAAAAAGTTATTTTAGGTATCATTTCATCAGGTTGTTTTTCTGGCATTAAGAGAACCCTCGAAAAAGGTGGATATTATTTTAATTTTATTATTGCTAATGATTTTGAAAAAGAAAATAATAAAATAAAAAAATTTTCGCTAAAAGTATTTAGAAATAAAAAAGAAATTTTAAAAAATATATTTGAAGAAAAAAATATCAATAAAAATAAAACTATGTATATTGGTGATGATTGGCAGGACGAAGGTTGTTTTGAAGAAGTAGGATTTCCTGTAATTTCATTTTTAGCAAACGAAGACTTTAAAGAAAAGATTTCAAAGAGAATCAATCTTTTTATACCGAAGAGTGAAAGAGATTTTGAGAAATATCTTGAGGATTTGGCTATTAATTAAGATTATATAATGTCTCAAGGATTAACTGAGATAAAAGTAAATAAATGGATAAAGGTTAAGCCTATACATTGTCATCAACGTTTACTTAAGAATACTTTAGTCTCTAAAGTAAGAGTCATTTCTAAAGATGGGGTTTTTACAGAAGTGTTGTTTAAATTTGTTCCTTCAGAATTAAACTTTTTCTTTGATCATAAGATCGATCATCTTCCGGGTATGTTAGAGATATGTGCGATGCGACAGGCAAGTCTTGCCTTAGCGCATTTAATATATGGCGTACCTATGAATTTTATAACAATTTTAGATTTTTTAGATGTTAAAATGTATAACTATGGAGAGTTAAATAAAAAGACATTTGGTATAGGTAAAATTTTAAATATATCGAGAAACCCCTATAGGATAACTATTGACTTTGAAGGTATAATGATCCAAAAAAATTATGTCGTAATGAAAATGAAAGGTAGATTAATTACACTTCATCCTGTTATTGCAAAGAAATTTCGATATGTTAAAACTCCTTATAGAGAAAAAGATTGGGTTAGAAAATGGATAGACCGTTAATTGTCGAAGTCCATATAATTGTGGAATCAAATGAATGGATAAAAACAATTAGTAAGATTTCAGAAATTTTAAAAAAATGCAATAAAGAAGATTACAATTTGATTCCACTTTATGCTAATTATGACATAGAAGATACCGAAGTTAGAATTTGTTTACAGATTAAAGATCCAGTTAAATTGGAAAAATTTATTGTTGAAAAAATACGAAAGATAAAAGGAGTTTATGCAACAAGAGTACGACTTACTCTAAATGGAGAGATATTTCCTAAGGGGATAGAGGTGCTAACTGAGATGAGGGAAGGATTTTATTCTTGCCATATTTTTATAAATACAATGGCAGGTAAAGATGAAGAGGTTTGGAGGTGTCTTAGAGAGTTGAAGGAAAATAACAATGTATTTCCTGTATGGATATTTCGTGATTTTTACGAATACGATCATGATATAACTTTAAGATTGATAGGTAAAAACGATAAATCAATTAGAGAATATGTAGAGAATCATATAGCAAATATAGATGGTATTAAAACATGGAGATTGAAATTCATGTATAATGTTATACAGATTTTAGGAAGAGAAGGGCTTCTTAAAATCGCTAAAAATTGGTTTAATTTACAAAGGATTAAAAAAGGATGAGTTTGCTTAATCAACATATTCTTGCACTTACTATAGTTTCTATATCTATTTTTTCTTTAGCAATCTTTGTTGCTTTTCAAAAAATAAGAAAAAGTATAAAATGGACATTTGTTCTTTATTCAATTGCTATAGCTGTTTGGAGTAGTGGTCAAGCTTATGCTCTCTATGAGAGCAATCCGTTAGTTTCTTTAATTGCAGTCCGCTTTTTTTGCCATACAGGTGTAATTCTTATTCCAGTATTTTTTATTCATTTTATTCTCTGTCTATTAGAATTATCAGAGAAAAGAAAAAGAATTATTTATTTAGCGTATTTAATTAGTCTCTTCTTTTTAATTTCTAATTTCTTAGGACCTTATATTGTAAAAAGCGTAGAGTTACATCTTCCTTATTTTAGATATGTTTATCAGCCAGGTATATTTTATCCATTTCTTCTTATTTTTTGGTTTGTATTTATCATTTACGGGATTTTTAGTTTATATAAAGGGCTTATTAACTCAAGTGGTTTTAAACGTAATCAATTAAAGTATCTTTTTTGGAGTACATTATTTGGTTATTTAGGAGGAGCCTCAAATTTTCTATTTGCATTTGATATTCATATAAAAGGACTTATGCCTTGGGGAACATACGCAGTTCCTCTCTATGTAGGAATAACTACCTATGCGATCATCAAATATCGCCTTCTAGACATCACCATCGCTCTTACCCGTGCCGGCATTTTTGCTTTGGTTTATTTTCCTGTAATCTTTCTTCCTTTCTGGATTGCCCCTAAATTCATTCATACTAATTTCTGGTGGTTTCCCACTCTTCT
>Ga0207433_10002404_pt1 | contig 38162 bp, 33 predicted proteins | sample YelNatPaOPGAMG01_FD_187559 | JGI IMG/M metagenome (GOLD analysis project Ga0207433, IMG submission 187559) | Hot spring thermophilic microbial communities from Obsidian Pool, Yellowstone National Park, USA - OP-RAMG-01 (SPAdes) (version 3) | ecosystem: Environmental > Aquatic > Thermal springs...
TAAAATTCCAACTTTTGCACCGAGTTTGCTCAGCCCTGCAGCAATATTCACGGCAACAAAACTTTTACCAACACCGCCCTTATTAGAAAGAACCAGAATCTTGGCGGTAATCTGTGCCATATTTCTTGCCAACAGTGCTTCTAAACGTCCAAGTTCTTCTGCTTTTTTATCATTCATTTGACCTCCTTCTGGTCTTTTTTCCATCTCATATTTTACCTCTTCTTTTTAGAGTATCTTTTGTGCTGATTGGTTTAACTTCTTTTTTTTCAGTATCATAAACAGAAATATAATTCATACCCTGGAAATATTCTTTTATCTTATCTATCTCTTCTTTCGGTAATGGTTTTACCTTACAGGGTCTTAATGGAGTATTTATTTGAACTTCATCCGGGTTTATTTCTCTGGCTAATTGTGATAATTCTTTAGCATAATTTTTATTTTCATCAACAAACATCATCTGTAGTGCAAACTTATTTTTATAAAATTTTCGGAACCTTTTTATTCCATCTAAAATAAGATCAAATGTTAACCCTTTTATTGGTCTGTTGATTGTTTCCAATGACTTTTGAGAATGTGCATCTAATTTTACTAATACAGAATCTGCAATCAATAAATCTTCAATAACATCGTCTCTTGAAAGTAAACTTGAATTGGTTATTACCGCTATCTTTTCATTCCGCAATTTTTTTATTGTTTTAATCATTTCTCCTAAGTTCTCCGCTAATGTAGGTTCACCCCTTCCAGAAAATGTTATATAATCAATCTTTATTTCTGGTAAAGACATTATTTCATTTACAACCTCATCTGTTGGAACATATATTTTTCTTTCGCTTGTTAAATTCTTTGTCTTCCCGAGTTGGCAGTAAATACAATTAAAACTGCATATCTTTTTCTTATCAGAAATAGGGTCAATCCCAAGCGAACTACCAAGCCGCCATGAAGAGACAGGACCATAGATATATCTTAATTTTCCCCCTTGCATATATCCTCCTTAAGTTACAGAAAAGGTTTTATCTAATTTCATTTTTTATAATCTCCCAGATATTTCTGATCTCCATTGCAATTTTTCCATCAGAGTATTCAATGATAGTCTTTCTGTTTACTATTGATTCGGTGATAATCGGGTCATAGGGAATTTTACCTAACAAATGAATATTATTTTTTTTGCAATATTCTTCTATCTTTTCTGCCATATCTATGTTAAGGTCGTATTTGTTGATAATGACATAAGTTTTTACTCCAAAATGTCTTGTCAAGTCTATCACCCTTTCCATATCGTGTTGTCCTGACAGGGTAGGTTCAGTTACAATCAAAACAATATCTACTCCGGTAATGGAGGCAATCACCGGACAACCAATCCCTGGTGGCCCATCAATGATAATATAATCACGATTCTCTTTTTCAGCGATGGTTCTGGCTTCCTGTCTTATTTTTGCAACAAGTTTACCGGAGTTTTCTTCTGCAATACCCAATTTTGCATGGACCATTGACCCATATTTTGTCTTTGAAATATACCATTCACCAGCAATATTATCTTCCATACTTATCGCTTCAATCGGACAGGTGAACATACAAACCCGACAACCTTCGCAGGAAATAGGTTCAATATAGAAGTGTGAATTTAATTTTGAATTTTTATATCCTGCATCTTGTATCTTGTATCTTGCATCTATATTTATTATCGCATCATACCTGCATACCTTTGCACATTCGCCACATCCCGTGCATCTATCTTGATCAATGACCCCCTTGGGCATACCTTTAAACTCAAACTTTTCTTTTATCTCTGGGTGGAGCAATAGATGTAAATCTGCTGCATCCACATCGCAGTCAACCATAACTTTATTTTCTGCTAAAGCCGCAAATGCGCCCGTGATAACGGTTTTACCAGTTCCGCCTTTTCCACTAATTATAACTATTTGTTTCATAATAACCAGTCTCTATTCAAACTTTTTGTATAGCAACTTTATTGCCGGAAGAATGAAAAGAATGAAAAAGATGATAAGAATTAAAGAATTTAGAAGAACCATTTTGTTTAAACCAGTAGAAAACGACCACCTGAGTCCATCTATAGTATAAGTGAGGGGCAATACATAAGAAAAATACTGTAATACCAGAGGCATCTTTGAAACCGGATAGACTACACCACTTAAAAATATCATCAAGAACCGGGGGAGGTTGAGTAATGTTTGAGCCTCAAAGACTTCTTTCACCATCACGCATAAAAGGGCACCAAGGGAAGAGAAAACAAAGAGCGAAGGGAAGATTATTAGAATAAGATAAAATACATTTGGATGAAGGCCAAGCACTCCCACAGAGAATATCGCTACTATGGTTGTCATTAAAAAACCGAAGATAGCACCACCTAATACCTTTCCCAGAAGCACTGCAGATATACTGATTGGCGCCAAAAGCAATCTTTCCAAAGTTCCAAGTCTTAATTCAAAATTTAATACTACTGCTTCCGCAGCAGTAGTGCTAAAAAGAATCGTCATCGCAATCAGTCCAGGCACCAGTTCTCTAAAATCACCTGGATTTCTTAAATAAAATGCTAAAATCCAGGTAATCGGAAAGACAATTCCCCAGCTTATTGCTGGTGGCTTAAGATAGTATGTTTTCATATCTTTTAAGGCGATATAGAAAATACCTCTTAGATTATCACGCCACATCTTACTTTCCTTTTTCAATCGCTAAAATTTCTGGCTCTAAACCGGTAATCTTCATAAATGCCTCTTCCAGTGATTTTTTATCAGTTTTTGCCTTTAAACTTAAAGGCTCATCAATTGCTAATACCCTTCCTTTAACGAGAATAGCCACGCGGTCGCATAAAAGGTCTGCTTCTTCTAAGTAGTGGGTAGTAAGAAAAATAGTTTTTCCTTGTTGGCGAAGATTAGCTATCAAATTACGCAACGAACGAGCTGCTACCACATCCAGACCAACCGTCGGTTCATCAAGAAATAGGATTTCCGGGTTATGAATCAAGGCAGTTGCAATTGTCAAAGCCCGTTTCATACCGCGGGAAAATGTGCGAAAGAGGCTGTCTTTGCGTTCGTAGAGTCTAAAGGCCTTCAATAATTCTTGGGCTCTTTTCTGTGCTAAATCTGCAGGGATACCATAAAGTTGCGCCATAAATATCAGATTGTCCATTGCAGATAGTTCATCATAGAGATTAGAAATTTCAGGAACAACGCCGATATGTTTTTTTATCGCTGTAATTTTTGTTTTTATACTAAGTCCAAGAATGGAGGCATTTCCTTCAGTTGGTTTAGAAAGCCCGGTAAGCATCCTTAGGGTTGTAGTTTTGCCGGCACCATTCGGACCTAAAAATCCAAAAACCTCACCTTTTTTAACTTCAAAATTGATATGGTCAACGGCAATTATCCCATCATAACGCTTTGTTAAATCTGATACCTGAATTATTATATCGTTATTCATTCTTTTAAAAACCTCCTAAAATGTAAAATTAAGCGCAACCCGCAGACAATTTGTATTTTCCCAGTTACCATTTTGCTTTATACCTCTCAAATCATAAAAAATATTCACTAAAGAGAATGCTGTCAGTCTGGAAATAAAACCAGCAAGCGCCTCGTTTTCTCCAAAATACGCCCTTTCAAATAAAGAAAACAACCTTGGCTCATCCCCTATCCAGAATGATATTTTATTATTTATCGGCAAGGCAAATCCTGCCTGTTCTCTAAAATTCCATATATCTTCAGTGATTTGATATTCTAACTTTGTATTTGAATCTAATTCAAACCTGCCAAACTTATGTTTATAAGCCAATTCCGGCCACACTAAATATGAGCTATCCCATTCATTTTTCTTTTTCTTTTCTACCTCCGCGCCATAAAAAGCAAATTCAAAATCATAGCCCAACTTCTTTGATACCCCTAAAAAAGTCTTATCATAATAATTAGCTCCGTCTTTAAACCTTGTTTCTTCTTTAAGGTTTAAATAAAGGATATTTTTCTTATCAATTGGGATTTTTACCTTCGGCTCCACATAATATTCCCATCTTCCAGCAAAACACACCGCAGGATAAATCAATAAAATAAAAACCAACGGGAAAAAAATCCGCAGAGCGCCACCTATCCCTAACAAAGAAAAAACAAACGCTATACAAAAGAAAATAATAGGCACAAGGTAAAGCATATTTTTTTAATCCTTTATAACATAAATCCCCACATTTACTTCAGAATCTTACTAATCAGAATCTGGATTGCAAGTGCCCACATTAAAAGGCCAAGTCCAGACCTTATAAATTTCGGTTTGACTTTCATACTGACTCTTGCCCCGAGATTTCCAGCAATGAGAACAACAATGCCAGTCACTACTATCAATGGAATATCGAGACGATGAGATGCCAAATGTCCTATTATTCCGGCAAGCGCCGAGAAGGATATAATTAGATGCGAAGACCCGGCTGCAAATTTCGTTGGGTACTTACAAACATAAACCATAAAAGGAACGATGAGCACACCGCCGCCAACTCCTAACAGACCGGAGATTATCCCTACGACAAAACCAAAAAATGCAATGAGTAGATACATACCGATGGTAAATCTTTCTGGAATTTTTTCTGCATCTTTTTTCTTTTCCCAGTAGGTATAGACCATCCGTGTTCCCAAGCCAGCCAGAACAATCACGAATAACCATAACAAAATGGTTTTGTTAACAAATTTAGCCAGCGCTCCTCCCATAAATGCACCGATGCAGATACCCGGCACAAAGATGAAGGAAGTTTTAAAATCAATCATCTTTTTACGATAGAAAACATAACCTGCAGACACCGATGTTATTAGATTCAACACCAAGGATGTGGATGCAGAAAGTAATATCGGATAACCAAGCAGGAGCAATAGCGGGGAGTAGACCGACCCCCCGCCTTGACCAAACATCGAGAATATGAACGCTATTACGAAAACAAAGATGACCGTCAAGAGAAGCGTAGTATTGATTTCCATATTTTTGTTCTCCTATTTCGTAAAGTCTGAACAAGGAATGCAAACCGGCTTTCCGTCTTTAGTCCGCAGGTATCGCTCAAATACATATTCGCCGCAAATGCTACACTTCGCTTTATTGAATGAACCTTTAACTGAAGTAAACTTGAAATCAGGTTTAGGTTCAACCTTGAACATAAATTCATTTGTTTGTTCATAAACCCAATTGATGACTTCATCCGTTACTTTTTGCGGAATTTCTGATGGTTCAACACCCTTCTTGCGATAGACGAAAAATTCAAACTTGCCCATTTCATCCATAAATTCAGGTTTAAGCGAATAGCGCACGGCACCTTTCTTCGGATGATAGAAAGTGGCCGCAAGTTTGCCATGGGAGGTCATTGCTATCAATAGTTTGCCATAAGTTGCTCCGGTTGCTACCTGGAGACCATCAACCATACAGGTCTGAGGATGCCCATGGCCAATTTCGGGAAACACAAAGAATCCGTGGTCCTTTTCTCGTTCTACTCCAAGATATTCCATTGCCAGTTTGCCCATTCTATAGCCAATCGGCATAAACGGACAACGATGTCCATGAAACTCAAATGCCCAATCGGGCGGTATGTATTTGGTTTTCATAAAGTCCTCCTTTTTTGATTTTATTAAAAAAATTCTGAAAATCTTTTTTGTATTCTGGCAACACTTTTATCATAGGTTCACCCTTGGAATAAGCAATGGCTATTTCCTTTTTAAATGGTATTCTCATTAACACAGGAATTTTTTCTTTTTGACAATATTCCTCAACTTTTTTATCACCAATATCAGCACGATTTATAATTACACCAAAAGGTATTTTCAATTTCTGCAATGTCTCCACTGCTAATTGCAAGTCATTGAGTCCAAATGGTGTGGGTTCGGTTACCAGAATACAGAAATCACTGTTTTTAACTGCTTCAATCACCGGACAGGATGTGCCAGGTGGAACATCAATGATGGTTAAATGCCCATCACCCATCCTTTTTTTCATTTCCCTTATTATCGGTGTTGCCATTGCCTCACCAATATTCAATCTGCCCTGAATAAACTCAATCTTACCTGCATTGCCGGATTCAATAACCCCGATGTTTCGGTCAACCTCTTTTATTGCACCTTGAGGGCATAAAAGGCTACAACCACCACAACCATGACAAAGGTGAGGAAATATCAAGACATCATCTTTTAACACCGCGATAGCATTATAGGCACAGACCTGAGCACACCTGTGGCAGAAATTACACCTTGATTTATCAACCTCAGGAGTCGGAATTGAAACGGGTTCAATCTTTTTTATTTCTGGTCTCAGAAAGATATGGGCATTTGGCTCTTCTACATCACAATCCAAAAAATGACACGAAGTGTCATTGCGAGCCCCGACTTGTCGGGGCGTGGCAATCGCATCTGATTGCTCCGTCGTTGTTCTTTCTTGCAACGGCATTTCGGAAATGGAAAGTGCCAAATTTACCGCCACGGTTGTTTTTCCGGTTCCGCCCTTTCCACTTGCAATTGAGATAATCATTCTATTTTAATGAATTTCCCAACGCCAATTTCTATATAGTCTTTCTGATATTCCTCTTTAAGTAATTCCCGGCATCGGTCACCGCTACAATGGCAGGGACCAACCTTTTCAACACCGAGTTTTCGGAATTGCTGGATAATCTTTTTTAACTCGGTATCAGAAAAGATTGCCAGATGGAATCCACCGATAACCATATAGACATTTTGTTTAAAATATTCTTTTGCCTTCTCCACAATTTTAACAATTCCTGGATGGGCACAGCCAGTAATTATAACCAAACCCTTATCGGTTTCAATTACCAATGATTGCTCTTTTATCCCATTACCTAATTCACCAGTTGATACAGCACCTTCACAAAGATATGCCGGGCTTTTAATCTCAACAAGTTTTGCTCCGGCATTGATGATATTCTTTTTTATATCTTCAGGAAAAGACGGCAAAAGGTAAACAACTATATTTTTATTTTCTTTCAAGAAATCATTTAATCCACCAGTATGGTCCCAATGTTCATGAGAAAGAAATATGACATCAATCTCTTTGGGATTGATACTCAGTTTCTTCATATTATTGAGAAGAATTTCACCATCACCGCCGGTATCAAATAGAATTGTCTTTTCCAACCCTTTAATCAGACAGGAGAAGCCCCAGGCATTTTTGAGTTTGGTATCAAAAAGGTTGTTGTCGTAAACAATAGTGATTTCTATTGCATTTGAATCTTTAGTTAGAGATGTGTTTCCCATAGTCTGGTCTGAGTTTTTATTTTTTGGCATAGCGCCTCCCAATAATAGAAAGATTAGTATCACAAAAAATGCCTTCATTTTGCATCAATAATCGTCCTGGCAAAGTCTTCTGGTTCTACACCTGGCGATTCAACCTTTAGTTTTTTGTAAACCTTCTCCACCTCGGTTTTAATTATAGTTTCATCAAATTCTTTGGATTTTAAACCACTTTCGACTTCGTTTAAACCATTTTTTGGGAAGAGGTTAAAATCACCAGAAATGGCAATATCATTGACTATTCTTTTGTTCTCAATTTCTTGCGCTGTTCTGATGAGACCACCTTTTGCCTTATAAAGCCCGTAAAGAATTTCAACCCCTTCTTTTATTTTTACGCCGGTGGGAATACGCGGTGTCTTTTTGAATAAGAATTTATCGGACATAAACCACTGTTCAAGTTCACGCATCTTCTTTATTGTTCCTTCATCTATTCCCTCAATCGGTTCAAGTTTGCCCATAATTTTTTCAAAATTTTCAATCAAGACCTTTTTTATCTCTTCCCTTGGTGGTATTTCTCCAAGTTCGCGCTTCATCGTTGTTAGATTCTCTTCCATACTTTTGTAAATTTTGTCCCGGAATTTTTCGTCAGGCACTTTCAAAACCTTGCTCATCGTGGTATAGTCAAAATCCAAAAGAATTCCGCCTACAAAAACCATTGAATCGCCAATGTCGCCACCCCCTTCACCAGCAATCTTCTTGCCCTTATCCGTTACAATATCGTTCTCAGTCCGAAACGAAGCATTTATGCCAAACTTTCTATATGTTTCGCAGGGTGGTTCTGAGAGGTATTCAAAGATTCTTTTTATATTATTTGGGAATTTGCGATTTTTACGATTCCAGATAACCTGATAAAATATTTGATTCTCGTCAAGATAGGTTGCTCCACCGCCGACCTCCCGTCGCATTACTGAAATTCCGGTCTTTTTACAATATTCTAAATCAACCTCTTTTTCTGCATCCTGAAAATAACCAACGCTGACTAAGGGTTGTGCTGGCGAAACAATAATCAGCCCTTCGTATCCAAGCCTTGCCAGGGTATGGAATAATAACATTGAATCCTGGCCAGGTAATTTATCAAGTCTCAAGAGATACACATCGTCTCCTTTTGATTATAACTTCTAAAGAATCTTTTTAAGAACTTCAATCAACCGGCGATTTTGGTTCTCGGTGCCGATGGTAATCCGCAATGCATTGGGAAAACCATATTCTTTAATTGTGCGGGTGATAATACCCTCTTGTTGCAATGCCTCAAACACAATCTGGCTATCCCGGTCAAAGTCCACGAAGATGAAGTTGCCATAACTTGGCAGATAAAAAAGTCCAAGTTTTTTGTAGGCATCGTATAGAAATGCCTTACCTGCATAGTTTAGGTATAGTCCTTTTTCTATATGATTGAAGTCATTAAGTGCAGCAATTCCCGCGGCCTGAGAAATTCTATTAACATTAAATGAAACCCTCAATTTCATTAGATTCGCAATTATTTCCTTTTTGGCAAAACCGTAGCCCAACCTTAAACCAGCCAATCCGTAAATTTTAGAAAAAGTGCGCAGGATCAATATGTCCTTACCTTCATTAAAGTACTTGAATGAATCGGGATAATTCGGGTCGGTTATATATTCGTAATATGCCTCATCCATAATCACAAGGATGTTGGCAGGCAGTTGCTTAAAGAAATTATCTATTTCTTCCTTCGTAAGCATTGTGCCAGTGGGATTATTGGGATTATCAATATAGATGATTTTCGTATTCGGTTTAATTGCCTCAAGTATGCCTTTCAAATCATAAGTGTAATTCCTCATCGGCACTTCAATTAGTTGAGCCCCGGCAATACTGACCGCAATCTTAAACCAAATGAATGCCCCTTTGCTGGTAATTGCACTATCCATTGGACCAAGATATGTCAGGGCACTAAGTAGTAAGATTTCCACGGAACCGTTGCCAACGATGATTTCTTCTGGATTAGCCTCAAATCTTTGACCCAAAACATTTCTTAAATAGAAACAGTTGTCATCAGGATAAAGATAGGATTCTTTTATTGTTCTTTCCATTGCCTCAATCGCCAGCGGAGATGTTCCAAGGGGATTCTCATTGGAGGCAAGTTTAATTACCTCACCCTTAAGATTCAATTCCCGAATTAATTCCTCAATCGGTTTGCCCGGTTTGTAAGGTCTTATCGTTTTGATATAGTCTTTTGCTTTAACCATATTACATTACCTCTTGCAGGTGCCATCAGAAGAGCACGGTGGCGTATCACACGGTTCGGTTCTACCACAACAGGTTGTGCCACCTTGATTAGAGTTGCCCATTCGAATACCTGCTGGTGCGGTCAATTGTTTTTCCAGTTTTGTAGCACCGCATTTAGGACACCTTGGTTCTTCTGTCTTTTTTATAATCAAGAAATCAAAGGTTTCGCCACATTCCTGACACTTATAAGTATATATCGGCATTATTCCCTCACCATTTTTGTTCCACACTTTGGACAGACCATTTGATAACAGGGAACACCTCTTTGATGAGGAACTATTGTGCCACAGGATGGGCACACACAATTTCCCACTGGTCCCTTTCTCAGACCACCCATTCTACCACGACCACCGCGGACTGAACCGCGACCAGTTCCTTGACCCATACCCATAGGTCCTGTGCCATCACCTCTTGGCATAAAGACCTCCTTTCGACAAAAATCTATGCAAACTATTTTGCCCCAAATTTTGTTCCGACATTTGGGGTTTGTGCTGGTCTTATCTCACCCTTTTTATATTTTTCAATCGCTTCTTTGATGGTTCCTGATAATCCGGTAATAACCTCAATACCTGCGGCGTTAAGGGTTTGAAAAGCGTTTGGACCAACATTACCAGTGATAACCGCCTTAACCTTTTTATTTGCTACCAATTGACCTGATTGAGTACCCGCACCACCCATAGACTCAGTATTTGGATTTTTGACCGCTTCAAATTCAAGGGTATCTATATCAACAAAGATAAAGTATTCGCACCTTCCGAAGGTCGGGTCTAATTGGGCATCGAGATTATCGCCTTGGGCAGTTAAGCATATTTTCATTTTTGCTCCTCTTAATGCTCCCATTTATCTTCACCAGAATGGTCACAGGTGGATTTATCTCTACCGTATCCTTTCCCTGCTCCGTGATTACAAAAACTTTCAGTTCCTTTCAAAGTGCCATTCTGGAATTTTTCTATTACTTCATCTATACTGCCACTTATACCAACGAGCGTTTGAATCCCAAATTGGTCAAAGAAACCTTTGGCGCGTGTTCCCATTCCACCACAGATTATGCATTCAACCTTATGTTCGTGCAAAAATTGAGGGATAAAACCAGGCTGGTGCCCGGGATTCTCTATCACCTCTTTTTTTATCACTTTTCCTTCTTCTATGTCCACGATGGTATAAAATGGACATCTACCAAAATGTTCTGATACAAAATTACCATCAGTTGCTATTGCGATACGCATAATTTCTCCTTGGATATATCAAATCCCTCTCCCCCTGCGGGAGAGGGTAAGGGTGAGGGGTAGTCAATATATTCCCCCTCACCATTTCTTATTCCTGCTCCTGTGCCTTTTCCAGGGTGCTGATTCGATTCTGGATTTCTTCAAGTTGTTTCTTTAGAATTTCTGATTGCTCTTTCAGCATTGTCATTTCTTCTTTTGGAGTAAGTTCGTAAGGATAAGGCATTGGCCACATTCCAAAGGCAGGATAACCGTATCCGGCTCTTATCCAGCCAGGAAGTCCAGTTGCATAATACCAGTGTCGCCAGCCACGACCACGGCCAAACCAGCCACGACCCCAGAAACCCCGTCCTGGAATTGGATTCATATAACCAGGCACAGGGTAGCCAGCACAATAGCCGGCCGCACGACCGGTCATAGGACCCAAACCCAGAGGTCCAGTTCTATCGCCCAGTGGCATCTTAATCACCTCCTTTCTTTTTCTTTTCTTCAAATAACTTATGATGGTAAGAACCTTCTCTTACCATTCTTGACCCACACTTTGGGCATTTTTCTTCCATACATTGTATTCCAGCCTCGTGTGGTTTCTTATAGCCACATTTAAGACAGATGCAATATCCACCTGGTCCCATTCCTTCTTTTCTTTCCTCTACCATGTGGAACCTCCTTTATTTTCTTTATTATCAAATCTTCCCTTTTCCCGGCATTTATCACAGACCCCATAAAATTGAATCAGATGTCCTGTTATCTCAAAATTATGCTTCCTGGAAAGTTCCTTTTCAGTCCGCTTGAGAAGTTCAAGTTCGTCCTCAATGAAATCCGTATAATCTATTACCCGTCCGCATTTTGTGCAGACAAGATGATGATGATGTAGTTTGCCTTTGGGCCCTTCAGCAAGTTCATACCGTGCCCTGCCGTCACCAAAGTCGTGTTTGTAAACGAACCCAATCTGGACAAGCAGTTCCAGGGTTCGGTAAACAGTGGTCAGACCAATATTAGGATAATCTTTGTGAACCGCAAAGAAAATATCCTCGGCACTGAGATGCTCAGTTGTTTTGCTTAAAATATCCAGAATTGCCTGCCGGGCAACAGTTATCCGATAACCGCACCCTCTAAACCTACCGTGCCACCAGGGTGGATAATAATCAAACCTTTTAGGCATATTTCTCCTTTTTGAAAATGGTTTTCATTATCATTAACATTATAATCAAAAAATGAAAAAAGTCAAGGGGTAAAATGACAATGTTCTAATCAGTCAAAAATTGTTGATTTTTAAACAAGAAGACATATAATTAACTGTGGAAATATCCGATGGCAAGACTTACAGGGCAATTAAGTTTGCCTATAAGAATGCTGAATTACAAAAAATAGGATTCAAAACAATTCAAATGACAATCGCTATGTTCCTGTATAGGAATTTGAAAAATTCCTATACAGCAGATAAGGAAAATTTCATTATAGAAAAGGACAAGATACATCAGGGACATTCGTAATGCCAAAGATAGTGCAACCTATGGCAACCCTCACCTTTATCCTCTCCCTTTCCAAGGGAGAGGGTTAGGGTGAGGAAATATTTGAGCGTAATAAATTAAAACTAAAGTAGCAAATATTATTCTTTGTTTTTCCTCGAGGTATAATTTAATTCTTTTTCTCAGTTTAAAGTATATATATAGGAATTTGAAAAATTGCTTCCGTCGCTTCGCTCCCCTGCCTAACCTGCGGTTAGAGCGCTATACGGAAAGATAAATGTAGTTGTCCGATTTATCGGACAATGCCCAATGAATTGGGCAACTACAATTTTATATCCCCGTTTTGTAAAAGGGGATATAAGGGGTTTCAGGGGAAGAATTAAGAATTCCCCTGAAGTATGTTTAGGTATAGGAATTTGAAAAATTCCTATGCTTTCAATAAATTAAAAAGGGACCCCTCACCTTATCCGCCAAGAAGTATGGCGGACTCTCCCCGTTTTAACGGGGAGAGGGAAGGGTGAGGAGCGAGATTTCTTAATAATGAAATTTCTCATTATAGAAAAGAAACGGACAACCATAAAGGTTGTCCCTACGAAAACATTGGAATGACACCGCTTGTGGTGTCATGACCGCACAAGTGCGGTCAATCCAAATTGTAGGGACAGACCTTGCCCCTGTCCGTAGGGGTTTCAGGGGCAAAGCCCCTGATGTATGTTCAATAGAATTCAAGAGTTCATTTATTTTCTGGAAGTTAATGTGTTATAATACAAATTCACTTACCGCCAATTTATTTTTACAATTTTTCATAAGCGGTGTTATATGTTGTTTTAAAAACTATTGTCCCCCCAATAATACCCAATTTCGCTTATATTGGAATTTCAGAGCAAAGCAAATTCCCCTTGACTCTTTGAAATAGTTATATATAATGAGGTATGGAAGAAAATCGTCTAAATTATATTTTAGCAAAGATTAGAGATTTGACTGAGGGGTATTATGGTGAGGATACCCCGGAAAATAGACTCGCCTGGCTTGAATCCTTGCTTAAGGCATATCAAAAATATCTACCAAGTCGGGTAATAGATAAGATAAAGGTTGACCCTAAGGCAAAAAGGATTGAAGGCGAAAGAAGGAATGTTACAGTCCTTTTTGCGGACCTTTCTGGCTTCACTGCCCTTTCAGAAACAATGGACGCAGAAGAGATTGCAGGAATAATCAATGACTTCTTTACCCGAATGGTAAAGATAGTTCACAAGTATGAGGGGAGTGTTGATAAATTCCTTGGCGATGCTCTAATGGTTCTTTTTGGTGCCCCGGTTGCCCATCACGATGACCCGGAAAGGGCGGTTCGTGCCGGTCTTGAGATGCTGAAAGAGATGGAAAGGTTCAATGCGGAGAAGAAATTTGCTTCTCCTTTATCAATGAGTATCGGGATAAATACCGGACCCGCGGTTGCCTTAAATGTTGGTTCTGAAGAGAGGATGGAATATACAGTAATCGGTGATACAGTGAATCTTGCGGCCAGGCTGGAGAGTGTTTCTGGTCCAAAAGAAATTATTATCAGCAATTTTACTTATGATAAAATTGCGGATATTGTAGATGCGGAAAAGAGACCCCCTGTAAAGGTTAAGGGAAAGAGAAAGCCGGTCGTGAACTATCTTGTAAAGGGAATTCAGGAACGCTATCGTCTACCTGAAATTACCAGAATAAAATTTGTGGGCAGGGAATCGGAGTTGAAAACAATAAGAGACTCGTTCACACAGGTAAAGAATAATGTTTTGACAATAATCGGCATAAGTGGCGAACCCGGCTCAGGAAAGACGAGACTGGGGATTGAATCTGAAGTAATTGCCCATCAGGAGAATTTTACTACATTTAGTGTCAGGTGTGTTCCATATAATTTGAATATTCCCTATAATTCATTTATAGAATTCTTTAATAACTACTTTGAGTTCAAAAAAGATGCCAAAGAAGAAGAGAAAAGACTTCTGATGAGTTTGAAGTTAAAAAGCATTGGATTACCGCTTGACAACATTCTGCCCTACATCGGCACCCTCTATGGAATGGAATTTCCTGAAGTTCAATCCCTGCCCCCTGATGAATTGAAAAAGAGAATATTCAACGCAATAAAGGGGATACTCTCAAACGAAGCGAAGAGGGCACCTTTATTTATAAGAATTGAAGACCTCCAGTGGGCAGACCCAACAAGTATTGAGGTCCTGGAATATCTGTTAAAGGAATTGAAGGATTCAGCAATTCTCTTTCTTTTTGAATATCGCCCTGACTACGCCTTCCCCTATCTTGGGTTTGAAAATTGTAAAAATATCTTATTAAAAAACTTTACAAAAGAAGAGACCCAAAATTTAATAAAGTTTATTCTTGAAGGTGAACAATTTGCCCCGGAAATTGGTGATTTTGTTTATGAAAAGTCCATCGGAAATCCCTTATTCGCAACAGAAATTTTAAAGATGTTGATGATAAAGAACGGAATCAGAAAAACCAGAGATGGTTTTGTTCCTACCGAGCGCTTTAAAAAACTGGAGGTTGCAGAATCCATTTCTTCAGTGATATTAGACCAGATTGACCGGATGAATGAAATGGATAGAAGGATTCTCCAGTATGCATCGGTATTGGGCAGAGATTTTGAGCCGGAACTTTTAAGCCAGATTCTTAAAATTCCGCAGGAAAATCTATCCAATGACCTCCAGCGTTTGGAGCATTTTGAGGGCGTCCTGGTCTTTGACCCTGCTAATAATAAATACGGATTTACCTCACCCACAACCTATGAAGTTGTCTATGGTTCGCTCTTAAAGGCAAAAAGGAAGGAACTCCACACCATAATTGGCAATGAGTTGGAGAAAATTCCTGAAGAAAAGATTTTTGAAAATCTTGAAAAACTTGCCTACCATTTTAGCCGTTCCAATGATGAAAGGAAGGGTGTATTCTATCTAAAGTCATCCGCAGATAAATCTTATCGCCTATATGCGTTAAAAGAGGCAATTGGTTTCTTCAATCAGGCACTGGAACTATTGCATAAAAAGGAACTCACCGAGGATGAATTGCAGGATAAACTGGAAATTTTAAGAAGACAGGGTTGGGTATTGAGACTCACCGGCGATTTAGAAAATGCCATTCTGTGCCAGAAACGTTCATTGAGGCTTGCCAGTAAACTTGAGTCCTTAAAGGATATTGCCGGAGCAAATTTAAATATCGGAATAATTTATCAGGAGATGGGCATACCTAAAAAGGGTTTAAACTACTGGACAAGGGCAAGGAGGATTGCCAAAAAGATTGGTGATATGAATATTTTGACACTGGCGGTGAACAATCTTGGTAATTACTATTTCCAGATTGGGAATCTTGAAAAGGCATTTGAATATTTTACTGAATCGGTTAGCCTTGCAGAAAAGATACAGGATAACAGAGGAATTGGACTTGCCTTCCTTAATCTCGGTGGAGTAATAGAGAGAAAGGGAGATTTCCAGAAGGCACTTGAATATTACAAAAAGGCTTACGAAAATTTTGAAAAGATTGGTGACCTGGAAAATGTAGCACGAACATTGAATCAACTGGGACTCACTTTACTTTATTCAGGTAATCCGAATGAGGCAATTGCCAAATTGGGTGAGGCGGCTAACCTCGCTGGGGAAATTGGCGACAAGATAATGGAATCTCTTGCAGTTGGTAATGTTGGACTTGTCTATGCCCAGATGTGGCAATTAAACGAGGCATACGAAAAATTTTCACAATCTTTAACGATTGCTCAATTGATTGGAGAAATAAAACAACAAATGGGAATGAATATAAATCTCGGTGATATTCACCTTTTCCAGGGGAATGTCAATCAGGCATTTAAATACCACAACAAGGCAATAGAATTGGCCATTCAAACCCAAGATCCATTCAATGAAGCCCTCGCAAGGAGGTCTCTTGGATTGGATTTTTATTATGTAAGTGAGAACAAAAGGGCATTAGAAGAATTTGAAAAGAGCCAGAATATGTTCCAGAACATTGGGGACCGAAGGAATAGTGTAATATCAATGCTCGGTCAGGGGGTAGTAAGGGTAAAACTTGGATTTATTGAAGAAGTTGAGGGGTTGGCAAATGATATTGAACAGAAGGCAAGGGCGATGAATGACTTAGAAATCCTTGCCCTTACCCTTGATTTAAAAGCCGACCTTCTCATAACCAGGAGAGATTACGAAGGGGCAAAACGAATTCTTGAAGAATTGCCAGACCTTTCAAGGCAGATTGGCAATAAGAGGCTCTTTGCCTGGGCAATGGCAAAACTCGGAGAAGTTCAGGTAAAACTCGGGTTACTGAATGAAGGAGAGAAAAACTTAGAAAAAAGTCTTGCCATAGCAAAAGAACTTGGTGATAGAATTCTTGAGGCGTATAATTATCTGATAAATACCGAAATTTTCATTAAAAAATCTGATTATACAAATGCCTTAAACATTTTAACAAAGGCAGGTGAACTGACGAATCAGTGCGGGGCAAGAGAATTAAATTGCAGGTCCTTATTACTTACGAATGAGATATACAAGAAACTGGATAAAAATAGACAGGCAGAAACATATCTTATGGAAGCAAAAAGGGTGCTTGATGAAATAACCAGGGATCATACAGAGGAAGAGAAAGAACGATACTTATCAACTCAATTCCCCGGGGTAAAATTTTAAGTATTCATTGTAGTTGCCCAATTCATTGGGCTTTAGTATCTTACAAATCAAATTTACCATCGCACTTCATCAAAGGGCGGGGTTTATTCCCTGTGAAAAGGATATCAGGTTATTAGGAGACCAGGGGGAAGGACATTAGAAGACCAAGATATCAGGTTTTTTGCCTGATATCCACTACCGGATAATCTGATTTTCTGATGTTCTAACTAAACGCCCATAAATGGCTACACTACCTGGCATCCCATAGAATTTACATTTTCTATTGCAAACGGCGTAATTATTGACAAATTTCCCCTTTTCAATAACCTGATTAGGTTAATTTTCCCTAAACCTGTCTTGGCCTATGTCAGAATTATAGTTGCCTGATTCATCAGGCATAACAAGATACATCAAGGGAGAACCCTGAAACCCCGCCCCTCACCCTTCCCCCTCCCCGTTAAAACGGGGAGAGGATTAAGGTGAGGGGTCCCTTGTTAATTTATTGAAAGTATAGAAATTTTTCAAATTCCTATACTTTAAAATACCTAAAATTCAAAATTCCTAAATACCTAACCCGAATTATTCATACTATTTTTGATAAATTTCGTTCAAATGCAATCCTAAAGCGGATTTGCGCCATTGTCAGTAGCGAGTAGTAAGGAGAGAGTAAAAAGAATTTTAATTCTTTTTTTGCTACTTATCACTCTTCACTTTTTCTACTAAAAAAAGAGGTATGGCGGTCGATCCTGCCAATGTTTTTGTAGTGGTCAAACTTGCTTGACATAAAAAATAGGATTGTAGTGGTCAAACTTGCTTGACTTCTTTATGCCGAGTAAACTCGGCCACTACATTTTTTTATTATGTGTTTATGCCAAGACTTCAAGTTTTTATCGTGGTTGGAAACCGCTCTCTATTTTTTTCTTTTTGTCATTGCGAGTTCTTTTCTTCCTTGTCATTGCGAGCGTAAGCGAAGCAATCTCATTTATTATCGGTCTTTCAGGGATTGCTTTGCCCGCCTTTGGCGGGCTCGCAATGACAGAAGGAGTAAGGCGGGCCTGCAATGACTTTTAGTATGAATAATCCGGGCTAAAGCCCAATAAATTGGACAACTACATTTACATTCACGATATCCCCTCCTTCACCCCTCTTTATTCTTGTTTACCCCTTTTTACAGTCCCTACAATTTAATAAAAAATCCCCCTCTATTAAGGAAATTAGCAAGGGGACTGCGTGCCTTAATAAAGGGGGATGCTTGTTTTCTTATTTCAGATAGATTATCTTTATCGTTTTACCCTTCTCCGGTATCGCAAGTTCGCAGAAATAAATTCCCCGGGCAAGTTTCCTGCCATTATCATCAGTTCCATCCCAGAAGACCCGGTTAAATGGTTGAATGGTTGAATGGTTAAATTGTTTCACGAGTCTTCCACTTACATCATAAATCTTTAAGGATATATCCTGAGGTGGAACATCAAGTTCGGGCAGGATTATCAATGCCTTTTCCCGGAATGGATTGGGCTGAACTTCAAATTTTTGACTTCTGATTTCGGTCTTAGATATAGGCGCCTCTTCAATTCCAATTATCTGCACATCACGGTTCGGAACTCTGTTTGAAAGTAAACCACTGGAGTAGTAATACTGGGTAATATATACCCCGGTTCCAAGTGGATTAAAAATTGGAAAGGCGTTGATGATTTTATTCGTTCTTTCTTCAGTCATTAGCACAACAAATTTAAATGGATTACTGGAAGTGTAAGCCATTGTATCAAACCGAATATATCCCTCAGTATACAGATAGTTATTTACTATACTATCTTCCATAACATAGGTACCGCCAGAATCAACATAGTTCCAGGAACCCCGTCCGTCTTTTTTTGTCACCCATTTGCTATATCGTCTGATTGTTGCATTTTCTATGATTAAACAATAATCTGGACGGAAATCACTAACGAAGCCGGACCTCCCCGATGACCCATTATAGGGCACCGTGCTATCAGCACCGCCGGATTTTGTATCAACATAGATAAATAAATCGCCTTCGGTATTTAAACTGCAGCGGGCAAAACCAAATTCAAACCAATTGGAATCCCAGGTTACAAATAACGAATCATAGTCACTTCCAGTGTCATTTTTTCTTCTTCTATTTATGTATTCATACTTATTTGAGAAATCCTTCACATAGTTATCGCCGAAGGTAATTGTATGCGGTGTAACTGAATCACCGGCAACAACTGCCCTTGGTTCAGAACCCAGTGCCCCCCATAGAGTGTTCTCGTCGCTTACCTTCAGGGCAAATATTAAGGTGTCCATTGGCGGAAGACCGTAAAGGGTATAGGTTACAGGCACACCAACTGTTGAATCCTTTGTATTCCAAGTCTGATAATATGTTTCTACCGAGTCAAATGCATCTTCTGATTCTATTTTACTCCTTGAAAACTTCAATTTATATGAGCCTTCTGCCGATTCACCAAGACTATCGTCAGAGACAACCTTCCAGGAAATTTTTACACAACCCTCAGAACAACCAGTGGTGTCAGCAGTAAGGGTCGTTATCGGCTCAGGCGGGCATTGCATCTTTAAGAAACCAAGACAGCGCCGTTGAAATTCCTGAAAAGTATGGGGATGGTGCCGGTCCTTTATACCATCTGAAGCAAAACTGCAATAGATGGTGCTTCCATCAGTTCTTCCATCCTTTTTCCAGTAATTTCCCCAGCCTACTGCCCTGCCATAATACCATCTATCCTTAGCACTCCAGCTGCGCAAAATAAATTTTCCACCATCAGTCGTATCAATTACATCCACATAGTTATCGGGCGGCTCCCTGTATTGGTATGCGAGTGTCTCATTTCGCGCAAATGTTCCTGCAACACCATACAGGGTGTCAATATTTCCCACAGAATTGGGATTACCATCACTTACATACCTTGCATGAAATTTACTGAATAGTGTGGTTCCACTGTATAAATAACCAAAATCTGTCCCCATTAATAAAACCGGTTTACCACTTTCAATATATTGAACCAGGGTATTCTGGTCATTGGCACTAATAATCCCGGCCGGACAATCATTTATTCTGAATCCCAGGTCGACAATAATATTGTCATAGTAAGATAAACCCTTCTGATTTCCCGGGAGTGTATCCAATACCGTCAGACGATACCTGTCATTGACCTGATTGAATTCATCATATTGGTCAATAAGGGCGGAATCTATTGAAGTAAATACCGAATCTGGTTCATCAATTGGGTCCTCATCCCAGTCCGGTGTCGCAGGATTATCATAGTTCTCATCATCATAATACCATATCAGTCCACTCTGGGGTGGAGTTGGGTCAATTATTGTATCACCCGGATATTTATTTACCCCGTATGGTGATTCAGGATAACGATAATAGCATCTTGTAAAAATGCGTCTTGTTAAGTATGCTCCGGAAGCGGTTGTATCTGGGAAGTCATTCCAGGCAACGATTAGTGTATCACTCCCACGGCAGGAAATGTCACTGGCAAATTGGTCGTAATTGCAGGGCGAATGTCCATCATGGACAACAAACTCTATCTTTGGTGTGCCTGAAATAATTGCCCTACCATATACTCCATAATCGCTAATTCTCTTTGTATAAACAACCAGAAAATCATTATTGGGGAATACTGCAACTTTGGGGTTAGATTCTGGATCGTTGCTTTCAACAATGGGAAAGTCACCGCTGCTAACTGGTATAAGGTCATTGGAACGCATCTGAAATGTCCGGGCATATATATCGGGATTAGATTCGTTAAAAAAATAGGTCCACACAACCACCACAAATCCCTGTCTGTTTACTGCCACATGCGGAATTACTTCATTATGTCCATCAGACAACGGTCTGCTCACTTTGATACGGGGCTTTACTACATTTCCCAAAATATTTCTATATTGGAGATAAATTGAACGAAGACTATCACCAGATGCAGAATCTTCATAGACAACAACATAACCAGAATCACAGAAGGCGACATAGGAATGAGAGAAACCACGCATCATAAGATTGAATCTGATATAGTCTTCTCGCTGGAGAGTTCCATCATTACTATACTTTTTATGATAAATATGGAACTGCTGTTGAGGGGGGTAAAACAGGGTATAAGAAATTACAAATTCTCCATTATCCCGACAGGAAATGGAAGGGCTTTTATGATATTCTTCATATAAGGTATCAACCTCAATTGTTCTATTATTACTAAGAATTCGCGCATAGACCTGAACATCCCTTGTTATTTTATTTGTTGTTACTATCCTCTCCCAGGTATGGACAAGGAAATTAGCAGGATTTGCCTCAATATCAATACTGCAATTGTTGATATCCCAGACATTATCGGTATCTACCTCAACATTATAACCACCGAAGACCCCGTTCCAATATACCCTCTGGCGAAATACGCTACTACGCCCATTTCCCCATCTTAAGTCTTCCCAGGCGACATAAACCAGTGTATCAAGGGAAGCGACTGTAGGATTTGCCTCTCTTCTTTCCCTCTGGTTATTATTCCAGAGGTAAATAGAATCAACTTCCCCCAAGACAACAAGAGGTAATAAAAAAATAATACGACATATAAAGGCTTTCATAACTACCCCCTTGCTGAAAAATTTTTATATGCAAAATTCGTGCCTGATTATTTGCAGAAATCTCACGAAAAATCAATTATTTTTTAAATCTGTCTTTACAGATGTTATACAAAAGTTCATCAGATATAACAATTTTTCAACGCCAATCAGAATCTAAAGTTCTTCATTGAAAAAATTACTAATGAGCTCTCTGTCTTCTCACCTTTCACGACCCTTTTAATAAAAAATCCCCCTCTCTTAAGGAAATAGCAAGGAGACTGCGTGCCCTAATAAAGGGGGATGCTTGTTTTCTTATTTCAGATAGATTATCTTTATCGTTTCAGTCCTCTCCGGTATTGCCAATTCGCAGAAATAGATTCCCTGAGCAACCTTTCTTCCATTATCATCAGTTCCATCCCAGAAGACCCGGTTAAATGGTTGAATGGTTGAATGGTTAAATTGTTTCACGAGTCTTCCACTTACATCATAAATCTTTAAGGATATATCCTGAGGTGGAACATCAAGTTCGGGCAGGATTATCAATGTCTTTTCCCGGAATGGATTGGGCTGAACTTCAAATTTTTGACTTCTGATTTCGGTCTTAGATATAGGCGCCTCTTCAATTCCAATTATCTGTCTGCGGGCAGGAACTTTACCTGAAGTGAGTCCATCATTACCCCAGTCATAATATTGGGTGATATTTCTATAAGTTCCAAGTGGATTGAATATTGGAAAGGCATTGATGATGCTATTTGAGGCTTCCTCAGTCATAAGCACTACCAATTTAAATGGATTGCCTGCAGTGTAAGCCATTGTATCAAACCGAATATACCCCTCAGTATACAGATAGTTATTTACTACATTGTCCTCCTCAACACGGGTACCACCAGAATCAACATAGACCCAGGAACCCCGTCCGTCTTTTGTTGCCACCCATTTTCTATATCGTCTGATTGTCGCATTTTCTACAATTAAACAGTAATCCGGACGAAAATCACTAACGAAGCCAGACCTCCCCGATGACCCATTATAGGGCACCGTGCTATCAGCACCGCCGGATTTTGTATCAACATAGATAAATAAATCGCCTTCGGTATTCAAATTACAACGGGCAAACCCAAACTCAAACCAGGGTTGCGAATAAGGATAGTCCCAGGTAACAAATAGTGAATCATAATCAGTTCCGGTATCGTTCTTCCTTCTTCTGTTTATATATTCATACTTATTAGAAAAATCCTTCACATAGTTATAGCCGAAGGTAATTGTATGCGGTGTAACTGAATCACCGGCAACAATTGCCCTGGGTTCAGCACCCAATGTTCCCCACAGACCAGCCTCATCACTCACCTTTAAGGCAAATATTAAGGTATCCATTGGCGGAAGACCGTAAAGGGTATAGGTTACAGGCACACCAACTGTTGAATCCTTTGTATTCCAGGTCTGGTAATATGTCTCTGCAGAATTAAATTCATCTTCGGATGTCATTTTTGTCCTTGAGAATTTCAATTTATAAGACCCCTCAGCAGACTCACCAAGGCTATCATCAGAGACTACATTCCAGGTAATTGTAACCCTTCCTTCTGATGAACCGGTCGCTGCAGTAAGGGTCGTTATCGGTTCAGGCGGGCATTGAAGTTTTAAAAAACCAAGACACCGGCGGATAAATTCCGCATAGGTATGGGGATGGCGCCTATCTTTTATACCTGCGGCTGAGAAACTGCAATAGATTGTGCTACCTGCAACCCGGGGTCCATCTTTCCAGTAATTCCCCCAGCCCACCGCTCTTCCCGCATACCACTTACCTGGTGCCCAACTTTGCAAAAGTAACTTTGCTCCCGTTTTGGGTGAGATTTCATCAACATAGTTGTCAGCATTCTCTTTATAAGTATATGCCAGGGTTTCTCCATAGAAAAGAGTCCCAGATTGACCATAAAGGGTATCAATATTTCCTGTGCTATCTGAGTAGCCATCGTGCAAATAATTCGCATGGAATAATTTAAATAGTGTATCTCCATTATACATCTTTCCAAAGTCATTACCGAAGACAATCACAGGCTTGCCTGAGTTTATATAACTGACAAGATTATTTTTATCACTGGCACTTATTATCCCTGCGGTTTTTCCTTCACCCCTGTAACCGAGGTCCATAATTATGTGGTCATAATCATATATGCTTTTCTGTCTCGGTAGTGTATCACAGTTAAACACACGATATTGGTTGTTCCTGTTCAACTCGTCTATCTGGTCAACGATTGCCGAATCAAGGTCCAAATAGACAGAATCTGGTTCATCAATCGGGTCTTCATTCCAGTCTGGTGTCGCGGGATTGTCATAGTTTTCATTATCATAATACCAGGCACGGGATGCTCCGCAGACGGGGATTGGATTAAACTGGTAATTTTGCGGAAATCTTACTCCTGTATCATTATCAGCATAATAATAACAATACCTCATATTAAGAGAATTTTCTTCATCCTGGGCTTCAGGTATCCAGTCTCTCCAGGCCCAGATAATTAAACAGGAATCCGAGTTCCGGCAACTTACATCCGGCCACGCGTCTTTTTTATTTACTGTGACATTTACTCTAAATTTATTGAGTAGCGTTGTTGTAAAAACCCTTCCTTTAATATCCGTTGTATCGCTGCCTGAGTAATTTGCACTATCTTCTTCCCATACCGCTAAGAAATACCTATTACGAATTGCTGAAGGGTCCTGATGAATCATCGTGACCCTTGGATAACGGGATTTATTGGTAGTGAAATCAATGGTTATTGATGTGTCAATAATTCTGAACTCGTTGGAGCGTAACTGAAAAGTCATCCCATAGATGTCCGGGTCATTTTCTCCATACCTTAAATCCTTCCACACGATTGCACCACTTCCCCATCTATTTATCGCGATATCGGGTTCAACTTCATCCCAGGTATCCGTCTGATTGTATCGGCTGACCTTCAAGCGACTCACTATTATACCTCCAGTTGCATTTCGGGCCTGCACATATATTGACTTTTTGGTTCCATCCCCATTTTTACTTGTATCACAATAGGCAATCACAAATCCAGAGTCACAATAGGCTACCCTGCAGGAACCATCTTCAGCATCACTTTCTACAGTTGCAGATGCAATAAAACCACCAGAAGAATCATATCGCTTATACATTATTGTTTTCTTTAACTTTACAGGGTTTATAGAAACCCAATCTACCACAATATAAGAAACAATGAAATACCCATTATCGCGACAAGAGACAGTCGGCTGAGCGAACCATCGAAATGGGTTTGATACTACACTATCAATAGTTATCGGAGTGCCAAACGTCCAATTCTTTTCCCATCGGGCAACAATTTTTGACTTAATAGAGTCAGGATGATAATATCTCCAGACATAGATCACATCATAGTTAGAACAAAATGGGGCATCAGCATGAGGCTGGTATTCGCTCCTTTTATCATAGGAGTCTTCAATAATCTGTTCTTCCGGCAAAAAAATATTAGGCCATTGCCATCTCCCTCGGAAGATATCCAGTGTGCTGTATCTACCATCCTCCCAAGCAAAGTATCCGAAAGTAGGACCGGCTGCAACCACAGGATACCGCATTTTATACTTACCACCGTCATTATCCCAGAGGTAGATTGAATCTATTGCCCCCTGGAGTAAAAGTGGAGACAGAAGAATGATGCAACAAATATAGTTTTCCATAATTACCCCCTTGCTGACAATATTTTATATGCAAAATTCGTGCCTGATTTATTGATAAAAAGTAATGAAAAATCAAGCATTTTTAATTTATCAATCCCTTAATTATTATAAAAAAGTGCATCATAATTAACCAATTATATAACCCATAAATTATTGATTCATCTTAACCAAAAGAATATAAAGGGGATTCTCCCCCTAAATCCCCTTTATTCCCCCTTTACAAAAAGGGGATATAAAATTGTAGTTGCCCAATTCATTGGGCATTGTCCGATAAATCGGACAACTACATTTATCTTTCCGGATAGTGCTCTAACCGCAGGTTAGGCAAGGGAGCGAAGCGACCGAAGCAACCATTGAAATTCCAATACCTTAACATAGTTCAGGGGTTTCATCCCTGAAACCCCACCCCTCCCCCTTATCCTCTCCCCGTTAAACAGGGAGAGGGCAGGGGTTGCGAGCCCGAGCCAAAGGCGAGGGCGTGACAATCCAACGAAGTCGTTGCGAGTCCTCGCCCATTATCAATGGGCGGGACGAAGCAATCTCATTGAGATTCCTCGCTTCGCTCCTCAATTAGGCTATCCGTTTTTTTCATCCACGCAATTCATTATTTTGTCCATTTGAATCCAGGGTATTGGATTGAAAATCCAATACCTGAAAAACCCGCAACCTCCCCTTGATTAAACTTAAGTCTATTGATAGATTATAATCAATTTTTTCCAATTGTCAAGGGATAAAGTTTGAGGTTTACCCACATCCTTAAATTGATCAGCATAAACTATCCTTAAATAACGAATTCAACAAATACTGATATTGTTTTTTGGTGGATGAGCTCCGAAAAATATAGCGTGCGATACTTCAACCGAGTTTACATTTAAAAATATCATTAAAATTGAACATAATCAGGGGCTAAAGCCCCTGAAACCTCGCCCCTCACCCTTCCCTCTCCCCGTTAAAACGGGGAGAGTCCACCATACTTTTCTTGGCGGATAAGGTGAGGGGTCCTTTTGTATTGAAATTTTTCAAATTCCTATACCTCTAAATATGGGTAAATCTCAGGTTAAGTAAACTGCCTCAACTTTTTCCCTTTTTGAAGAGGCAAAAAGAAATGGAAGTAAATTTTCCCTTTCCTTTTGTTTTTCTGGATAACTTAAAAGTTCAAAAGTTGTTCGTCCATATTGATTGGGCAAAAGTGGATAATTACTGGTTGCTTTATCTCTCTCTGCATTATTGCAAAAGAGCAATTCCACTTTGTAGCGTGTGATTGATTTTAAGAAAGGTGAGGTGCGCAGTGGTCAAGAAAACTGATGGATTGACAAGTCAATAGAATTATATATAATGTTAATATGGCGGACTCCCCCTGTTTTAACAGGCCGAAGATTAAGATGGGGGGCGATGTATGTTCTTGAAAGGAGGTGATGGTAAGGACAATCTCGTTCAAATCTTCTTTCAGGGTTTTGTGTGCTTAAGGAATGCCTGGGGAATTCACAGGCAGGCTCAAAAATATGTATTGATTAAAATGAAGGAGGAATAATGAAGGTCAAAAAGATGAATCTCTTATTATTGTTTGTTATTGGCTTTTTTCTGCCCGGGATTATTTTAGGAGCAGTATCAACAGCCAAATGGTCGGTAGGCGTTTTAAAATCTCAGTCAAAAACAATTGACGAGATGCAACCGCTTACCATCACAATGAGGCAGGAGGAATTTGTTGATAGTTTTGAGAGGTCAAGTCTATCACCCTGGACAACCTATGGGTATCCGGGTAGTGTCCAGATGGTGACATTTGGTATTAGAGACACAACAAATACCTATGGACCTCAAGCACCTGCCCATTCAGGTTATCGTTATGCAGGTCATCCGGCAACGGATATATCCTTGTATCCGTCGCCCGGACAGAACCCCGGCAACGCCACCTGCCTTGAATCACCCACAATTGACCTTACAAACTGGGATTCCTGTTTTATTTCGTTTAGTTATTGGGGAGATTTTGAAGGGACTGCCACGAACTTTGATGGGTTTATTGTGGAGATTACTACAAATAATGGAACCACCTGGACCCAGATTGACGCCAACCATCAAGGACATCTGAATCCCAGTTATGATGCCCAGCTCTGTGGCACCGGACTTCTGGGCTATGCCTGGGCTTATTGTTATGATACAAGACCAAACTGGCGTGATGTTGCCTCGCTGAATCTGATGGCACTCGGCTATTGTGCACCAGGAAATCAAATAAAAATTCGCTTCAGGTTCGCCTATGATGCCCTTGATGGTGGTCAGGGGCTCTTTATTGACGATGTCCGAATTGCATCAACCCCGCCTCAGGATTTACAGCCGCCAGCAATCACCCATACACCACTTATTGATACCCCTGATACACTTAATGATTATGTCATCACAGCAAATATCGTTGACCAGGGTAGTGGTGTGAATCCCGATTCAGTGACACTCCATTATCTTATTGAAGGTGGTTCCTGGACAGAAGTTGTTATGACCCAGACTGCACCCAATGTCTATGAGGGTAGTATTCCAGCCCAGCACTATCATACCGATATCTGGTATTATATCAGGGCAGTTGATAATGCAGGAAATGGCATTAATACCCTCACCTACAATTTTGAAGTCACAAATGCAATAACCATCTTTTATGACGACGGACAGCCCTACTGGGTTCCTGGTGGAATGAATGTCGGTGATGGTATGTTTGTCCAGTATAACTTTGACTCGGTTGGACTGGACAGCGGGATTCTCCATCAGGTGAAATATTTCTTCAGTTCTCCAGGACGATTTGAATTAAGGGTCTATTCAATGTCCGGTGGCCAGCCCTCACAACTCGTCTATAGTCGTCCCAACCTCCAATCCCCTGGCTATGCCTGGTATACTGAGGATATCACCGATGCCAATATCCATATGAGCACAGACCCTGTGGTCGGTTTCATCATCGGCGCACCGATTGGTAATGATACAGTCCACTGCCTTATGGACCCATCTCTTGACCATCAACTAAATATGTGGTTGTATATGGGAGGATTATGGGGAAATCCGATAGGTGAGGGCGGTGACTTTATGATTCGTCTCAAGGTGATTCCATTACCACCCTATGGAATTGAAGAAGGGTCTAACAACTATCCGGTTACGAGTCTGCAATTGATGCCCAATCCAGTTGGTAAAGATGGCGCAATGATTAAATATCAATTACCTGATAGACAACCTGTAAAACTTAAAGTTTATGACATTGCCGGTAAGATTGTCAATACCCTTGTCAGTGGATACCAGAATTCCGGTTTCTATACCGTCAATTGGAATGGTTGTGACGAGAAGGGTAGAAAGGTCGCCGATGGGGTTTATTTCTTCAGTCTTGAGACACCCCATCAGACGATTACAAGAAAGGCGATTGTCTTAAAATAGGGCAGAAATTCTCCATGAAGATGGAGAAATTTATAGAATAGGAGGAATGATGAATAAAAGACTAATTGCCCTTGGGATTGCCTTTTTGCTCAGCGTTTTTGTTGGCTGTGGCAAGAAGACCGATCAAGAGGAACTAAAGGAAGCGGAAAACCTCATTCAGGGACTTGCGGTGATGGGAATGATGACCCATGCGGATGCCCTTCCAAAAGCAAATTTGATGGCACCACCATACGGCTGGGAAGGTCCTGCTCAATATAATGTTCCTGAAGAATGGGGGGACCTCTATTACCGCTTTGTCTTTAAGTTCCCGGTGGACAGTGCTGGTGTAACAATTGATTCCGGCCACATCTATCTGATGTTTAAACCTGATATATGGGATTCAGCACATATGTATGACCCAATTGATTCAGTGGACATCGGAATCCTTGCCGATAATCGGGATATCTGGTTCAGGGCAGTCTTTGACCTATCTGATACAACCAGGGCACTCGGTGATTTTAAGTGGAACTGGGATGAAACCTGGTATCGCTATACATTTGATGTCAGCCAGATTGATGAGTCCGCAAGTATTGATATTACCACCTCACCCGATATAAGACTCTCTGCACAATTTCGTTTTGCATCCGATGGTTCAGGCACAACCGAAGAGAACTTTGGAAAGTTTGACCAGACAATCTTTGTGAAATTTGAATTCTTTGCGGAACCGGATTCCAGTGGTTACGACGGCTATTATATCCTGTTAAGCGAAGACTGGAAGGTAAAACACTACTTCCAGTTGAAAAAATACGAAACTTAAAAAGAATGGGGGGAGAGATGCTCCCCCCATTCTTAACTTCCGACCGGTTGCTCTATATCAGCCCCAAATATATTTTGCAAGGTGGACAAACTTCCAATTCTTCATCGTTGACATTTCCTAAAAAATAGATATAATTGTAAACTTTTTGAGAAGGAGGTAAAATGGCTTATAAGATAACCGAAGATTGCACAGCCTGTGGACTGTGTGCACCAGAATGTCCGGTTCAGGCAATAAGTGAGGGCGACCCGATATATGTGATTGATTTTAACAAATGCGTGGAGTGCCAGGGACATTTTGATGAGCCACAGTGTGCATCGGTCTGCCCGGTTGGTGCGTGTGTACCTGACCCAGACCATCCCAGGAAATAATAATTGGTTAACTGGTCAAAATGATTAAAGATTTGGCCGCTCATCAATTTTTGCTCACAAACTTCTCTGGAGTATTGACAAAAGAGAGATTTTGGTTATAATTTCCAGGTTTATAAGTGGGTCAAAACCCGGGTCGTTGTATTATAACGAAACACGATGCGGGTTTCCACCTCGTGTGAAGATTCTGTTCGGGCCTATAGCTCAGTTGGTTAGAGCGCACGCCTGATAAGCGTGAGGTGAGTGGTTCAATTCCACTTAGGCCCAGATATGCTACCTGTAGCGGTGCGATGCATCGCACAACAATAGCGGCAAGTTGTAGCGGTGCGATTCATCGCACAATATTAAGCGAGTAAACAAGGAGGTAATCTATGAAGAAACTCGCAACCCTGCTGATTATCGCAATTGCCCTTGCGGTAATCGGCTGTCAACCACAGCAGCAACAGAATGTGGTGACGACCGAACAACTGGATGCGGTGAAGGCGGAGATTAGTGCCTTAAAGGCCCAGGTTACAAATCTCCAGACCGCATTGGATTCTCTGACTGCTAATTATAATGCGCACCTTGATAAATATCACAAAAGTATGCCCAAACCACCGAGCGGTGGTGGAACAGGTGGCGGTCTAAAACCTATACAGAAGTAAGGAGGAAAAATGAAGAAACTATTAACCCTAACAGCACTCGCAATTTTAATTGCATTCGTAGGCTGTGAAAAAGAAGTATCCCTTGAAACACCAGATGTATCATATACCTTAGCAGACCAGGGGGGTACCCTTGCTTTAGAATGGGACGAAATTGCCGATGCGGATGGATACTATATCTATGCTGATGGCGTTAAGATTGATTCTGTAAATACAACCTCCTATAATGCAACTACACCTGCTGCACTCTATGAGGTCTCTGCCTATGCAGGAGATCAGGAGAGTGGAAAAGACCAGATTGATTGTGGCGCAGTAGAAACACCCTCTATAATTGTCTATGGTAGTGGAGATCCAGCACCGGACCACCCGAGTGGATTTGGATTTACCTCTTCTGGTTCAGCAACGACTTATTCCATATCTGACCAGTCAAACTGGCCACTTATTGATTACTGGATTCACAGTGTAAGTGCAGATGAGCAGGAATTTGCCTCACCACATCAGGGCGGGCAGAATGGATTCAATGATGAAGTCAATACCACAAAGAACAGTGGACTCACCGATTATGATGCGGCAAAAATCTGTGATGCCCCCGGTGGTTATACTGCACCAACTACGATAGTTTCCAATGCAGTCTATTATTTCTGGATTGACCCAGATAACGACGGCTGGGGTTCAAGCAATGACCACTTTGGGAAGATTCAGGTAGTCGGTGTAAATGGATACGCTGTAACCCTGAAAATCGCTTACCAGCCAATTGCCGGCCTCCGCTGGTGCGTGGTTAAGTAAGTATTTAGAACAAAAAAGGCGGGCAAGTGCCCGCCTTTTTTGTTTAATTAAACATTCAAACGATTTTCAGGAGACTAAAAAACGGCATAATAAAAATCCTGTTCTGATTTAACCCGTCTTATTCATAAAATTTCGCTCAAACATAGTTCTAAAACCCGTCTGCACCATTTTTAAAGCACAAAATTTTTTGACACTCTGTTTTTTTCTTTGAACCCCTCACCTTAATCCTCTCAGTTACATTTCCTTTGTCAGTAGCGAGTAGCAAGTAGAGAGTAGAGATGTGTCTTATTGTCAGGGCATCAGGATATCAGAATTAGAAATTGGTTATTGGCTGAAGAAGTGAGTATGGCGGTTAGAAATAAGGAGTCTGTTTTAAAAACAGTCAAGTTGCGTGGCAAACCGCTAACCACCTCGTATCAAAAGACAAATCTCCACGGTAGGGTAAAATGGAGTTGCTGAAAAAAGGTGGATTGACTTTTTGTAAAAATTTTATATAATCTACGGATGCAAATAACCATTATTTATGACCACAACAGGAAAACCACAGGATAGTCAGGTGGGATGAACGCTGGTATCATAATATTTATTTTAACTTATATAATAATCGGTATCCAGAATATACCCAAAATTCATATTAATCGGACTGCTGGTGCACTATTGGGTGCAGTAGGAATGGTATTCTTCGGTGTCCTTTCGGTAAATGAAGCATATCTGGCAATTGACCTTGATATTATACTTTTTGTCCTGGGAATGATGATTATCATTGCCTATATGGAATTGTCTGGATTTTTTGAAGTTATAGAAAGGATGATATTAAAAAGGGCGCGGAGTGCATCAGGGCTTTTGTTCTTTCTAATCATCTCTTCAGGCATTGCCTCAAGTTTCTTTATGAATGACACGCTATGTCTGCTCTTCACACCCCTGGTATTGAGAATTGTAAAGAAGGCAAACCTCAATCCTGTTCCCTATCTTATTGGGCTGGCAACTTCATCAAATATTGGAAGCACGATGACCGTCATTGGTAATCCCCAGAATATGCTCATTGGCTTATATTCCAAAATTCATTTCTTAGAATTTTGGAAAATTCTGGCACCGGTATCAATCTCAGGACTTATTATAAATTTCTTACTGATTCGGTTTATTTACCGTAAAGATATTGCGAACAGGACCATCAATATCAATTTTGATGATACTGTGGTTACGATTCAAAAACGGCTTTTCATCGCAAGTTTAATCGCCCTCATTTTGCTTGTAATATTCCTCTGCCTCGGTTACAGTCCCCAGAATGTTGCGATTGTTCTTGCCTGCTTTTTAATCCTTGTGGGGGCAGACAAACCGAGGAGGGCATTGGAAGAGGTAGACTGGCCACTCCTGCTTTTCTTTTCTGGATTATTTATTGTGATGAAAGGGGTAGAAAAGTCCGGGATTACAAACTCAATATTTAACTATGTGCGAATGTATCTCTCAGATGGCAAATTTTCTCAAATTGTAAATCTATCCATTGGCTCAACAATACTATCAAATATCATAAGCAATGTTCCGGCGGTGATACTATTTTCTCATTTCTTCACCAGCCTTGCCAATTCCAGACTTGCCTGGTTGACCCTTGCAATGTCCTCTACCCTTGCGGGTAATCTGACGATTATTGGTTCAGTTGCTAATATAATCGTTTTTGAATCTGCTAAAGATGAAATAAAGGTGGGTTTTTTTGAATATTTTAGAGTCGGTTTACCATTGACGATAATAACCATTTTTATTGGCATTGTCATACTTTATATATTGGTTTGAGGCAGAAAAATAACACTTGAAAATCTTTTTTAAATAGTTATAGTTTTATATGAAGATATTGATTCTTGCGGTGCCGATAGGTGCCGGGCACATTAAAGCTGCAAATGCCGTAAAACAGGGGATAGAGAGGTTATCACCAGAATCACAGGTCCGATTTGAAAATTGCTTTGATTGGGTCCTACCGATATATGGATTTATGTATAAAAACATCTACGAATTCTGTCAGAAGAATGCAATCTGGCTTTTGAAGATATTTTATCAGGGGATGGGTGTAAAAACCGGCAGCAATAGAATGCTCTACAAATTCCATAAAATCACTGCTTTTAGATTTTCCGAATTACTTGAAGAATATAACCCGGATTATATCCTCTGTTCCCATTTTTCACCGGCATATTATTCTGCCTTATACAAGGCTCAATTTAATTATAAGATTGGGGTTGTGGTGACCGATTATTATATTCATCCGCACTGGGTGAATAAAGAAGTTGACCACTACTTCATTCCCAATGAACATCTCACTGAACAACTAATAAATTATGGTGTTGAGGAGTCAAAGGTCTATCCTTTTGGCATACCAGTGAACCTTGCCTTAGAAGGTGAGATTGACAAGGATTTAGCACGGAAAAGATTTAATTTATCACCAAATCGTATCTCAGTTGTAGTAATGGGGAGTAAGGTATTTGGAGGTGAATGGTTTGAAATCGTCCAGGAGATTGTTGATTTTGATTATGACCTGATGGTTCTTTGTGGTGAAAACAGAGCGGCAATGGAAAGGATAAAAAGACTAAAGGGTAAGGCAAATTTAAGGGTCTATGGAATGGTTGATAGAATACAGGAATTGATTGCGATCTGTGATATTTTAATCACCAAGGCTGGTGGGATTACAACCACCGAGGCAACCCTTGCTGGTCCCTGCCTCTTATTCGCCAACTCCATTCCGGGGCTGGAAGATAAAAACGAGAATTTTTTCATCAAACACAATGCTGGATTAAAGATTACCAAAGGTAACGCAAAAGCAATTATGGTGGATTTACTTGCCCATCCAGAAAGAATAACAGAGATGAGGAAAGAACTATTAAAACTTGGTAAAAAGAATTCAGCCCTGAATATTGCTCAAATAATTCTTCAATAGACCCCCAAAAAACTCCTGTTCTAAAAAGTCTTGATTACAAACTACACAATTATTGACGAACTTTCCCTTGCAGGGGTTATTCACTATGAAGACGCTAAAGTCTGGCTTTGGACGACTATGAATAATTCGGGTTAGGAATCGGTTTACTTGCTACTTTCTACTCCGGTCCAGCGATAAAATCGCTGGACCGGGGATTACTATTGAATTATGGTGCCAACTCCTTCTTTGCCGATTTTTCAAGAATATTGAAGATTACGGGATTTTTTAAGAGTGCCATTACCTGTTCACCGACTTCAAAATTGTGCTGGCGAACCTTGTCCAAAAATAGTTTTACCCGGGCATAACTCGGTTCAATCTTTTTCAACTCCCTCTGTATTTCTTTTATCTCCTCGGTAAGAATCTCTTTTGTATCACTGCTTATCTTATCACTTTCGTTTATCTTATCAATCAAGAGATTGAACTCCTTAAAGATGTTGATTTGCATTGCGGATGTATCTTTATTAATGGGGAATATTATGTCAAACTGATATTCATCTTCCACCAAATCTACACCCTTGCTTGTGATTCGGGCACCAACAAAAAGGCTTCCTTCAAGAGGTTTTTGGAGTTCAATATAACCCTTTTCTTCAAGATAGACAATGTTAAAATTTAATGTCTTAAGGTCAACATTCAGAGTTTCCTTAAATTCCTTTGGGGTTATCCGATAATAAGGATGTTCTTTAAATCTCTGATACGCCATTTCAAGAATCTTGCGTCTTATTTCAATATTGGTCATTTCTTAATTTTATTCAATAAATTTATGCTGTCAACAGTTTTTTATTTAAGACGGGAATTTTATTGCCTACAGAACTTTTAAAATTCACTCATAAAAGGTGATATTCTTCACTGCATTGAGAACGGCAAATATCCTTTCATTGTTGCTCTCCGGGTCAATGGGGGTAAAGAAAAATCCCTGACGTTTTGGCGAATAGCCAAGGGTAACTCCATAAAGGACTTCATTGTCAATAAACTCAACTTTTACTTTCTTCCCGAACAATTTCTTTTCTTTTATATCATTAAATGTTTTCTTTTCTACCGGTCTTGCCCTTGATTTACCCTGCAATTCTTTGACAAAGAAAACCGCCTTGAGATTGGATATCTTGATTGGCAAAGATTTTTCATTCCCATTGTCCTTAACAATCAGATGAAAGAGCGGTTTGTCAGGACTGAAGTCCGTGGTATAACCCCTCTCTATATGATGGTCTAAAAAATGGACAACTACTTTATTTATCATACTATATTATATCTAATTTTTATAAAATGTCAACTATATGCAAAAGTAAGCCACTTTATTTACACCTTTTGGCATTTTCTATACTTCGGCATTTAAACCGGCTCTGAACTTGATTCAGAATTGGTCTTTTACCTTCATTGTGGATACTTCCTTCGGTATTCTTATAATTATAGCGATTTCTTTTACAAATAATATCCTATTGACTTTCGCAAAAAATTTATTATAATCAAACAATGGATTTATTTAAGAAGTGCGAGGCAACAGTCAAGGCCGTCAAAAGGGCAAAGGATAACAACATCTATCCCTATTTCACACCGATTGAATCGGTTCAGGACCATCGTGTAAAGATTCAGGGGCGTGAGTATATTATGATTGGTTCAAACGGCTATCTCGGACTTGCTGCAGACCCGAGACTGAAGGAGGCGGCAATTGAAGCTGTTAAAAGATATGGCTCAACCTGCTCGGGTTCAAGATTTTTGAATGGCACCCTTGATATCCATCTGAAATTGGAAGAGGAACTGGCTAAATTCTTTGAAAAGGATGGCGCAATTGTATTTTCAACAGGCTTTCAAACCAACCTTGGAATAATTTCCTCAATTGCAGGTAAGGATGATGTCATCGTCATTGACCGCCAGGACCACGCCTCAATCATTGATGGTTGCCGTCTCTCATTTGCTGAGGTTAAGAAATTCAAACATAATGATATGGAGGACCTGGAGAGGATATTGAAGTCTATTCCTGGGGCAAAGGGTAAACTCATCGTTGTGGATGGGGTCTTCAGTATGGAAGGTGATGTCATCCATTTGCCCGAGGTTATAAAACTAAAAGAGAAGTATGGTGCAAGACTGCTTGTTGATGATGCCCATGGAATTGGTGTAATGGGTGCAAATGGGAGGGGTGTTTGTGAACACTTTAATCTCCTGGATAAGGTAGATATCATAATGGGAACCTTCAGTAAATCATTTGCCTCTCTTGGTGGATTTGTCGTTGCCAGTGATACAGTCATAACCCATATCAGGCATACTGCCCGGGCTTTAATATTTTCGGCAAGTATGACACCGGCCTCGGTAGCCAGCGCCTTAAAAGCCTTAGAAATAATAAAGAATGAGCCAGAAAGAAGGCAGAGACTCTGGGAGATAACAGAAAGGGTAAGGGCAGGTTTCAAGAAGCTGGGTCTTGATACCGGGAATAGCACAACTCCGGTAATTCCGGTAATTATTGGGGAGGATGAAAAATGTTTTGCCTTCTGGAAGGCATTATTTGAAAATGGTGTCTTTGCCAACCCTGTGATTTCACCAGCAACACCACCCGGGCGTGCCCTCATCAGAACAAGTTATATGGCGACCCATACCGATGATGATATTTCCATTGTCCTTGAGGTATTTAAAGAGTGTGCTGAAAAATTTGAACTGATAAATGATTGAAATTAGCCCGGTTAAAAATGAGAAAGAGTTAAGGTTGTTTATTGAATTCCCTTATAGATTATACAAAAACAACCGGTATTGGGTGCCACCATTAAAAAGGGATATTTATAATCTCTTTGATAAAAGAAAATATCCATTCTGGGAACATTCGGAACGGGAGATGTTCCTTGTCCTTCGGGGAAAAGAAGTTGTGGGAAGGGTCTGTGGAATTGTTGATTACAATTTCATTGAATTCTGGAATGAGAAGACTGGATATTTTGGATATTTTGAGTGTGAGAATGACACGGAATCGGCAATCGCCCTCTTTGAGGCGGTGAGGAAATTCCACAGAGATAAGGGAATGGAAAAATTTGTGGGGCCATTCAATCCATCAACAAATGAGGAGGTCGGATTTCTTCTTGAAGGTTATTTTCTTGAGCCAATGATTATGATGACCTATACCCTTGAATATTACCACAAACTTGTTGAGAGTGCCGGTTTGACCAAGGCAAAAGACCTTTATGCGTTCTATATTGAAACGAAGAATGCCCCGTTAGAATATTTAGAAAGAATATGCTCAACAGTCCGCCAGCGGGTGCGGGATTTAAAGGTTCGCCCGGTAAATCTTGACGATTTTTCCAATGAGGTTAAAAAAATCAAAGAGGTCTATAATGATGCCTGGAGCAAGAACTGGGGTTTTGTGCCAATGACCGATTCGGAGTTCAATCATATTGCCCGGACATTAAAGGACCTTGTTGTGCCTGAACTTGTCATCATTGTAGAAATTGATAATGCACCGGCGGGAGTTTCCCTCACCGTTCCTAACTATAACTTCATTCTAAAAAAACTCAATGGTAATTTAAATCTTTTGGGGATGTTAAAATTTTTATATTACAAAAATAAAATTAAAGAAGGAAGGATGATGATTATGGGTGTAAAAAAGGAATACCAAAAGTTAGGGCTTGAGGCACTGATGTTTCTGGAAACCTTCAAGGCTGGAATAAAACTCGGTTATACAGGAGGTGAATTGTCCTGGACTCTGGAAGATAATTATGCAGTAAATAACACAATCGTTAAAATGGGCGGTAAATTATACAAAAAATATCGGATATATCAGGGGATTGTATAATGCCTGATTTACCGGGCAACTTTGGTGGCGATTTCCAACTGTAAATTTTTGCTTGACAATAAAATTCTTTTTCCCGGAATGGTTTGGCAACCCATACTCACCGCACTTGTTGGTGAGAACATTATGGCTCTCCCAAGTTGCTGCGGTCGCTGCGCTCCCTTGCCTGACCAGAGGTCAGACCCAGTCTCTCCTTTTGATAACTCGCTACGGGTCTCAAACCCCGTCGGGCACGCATAACCTCGCTTAACGGTTATGAGTGTCGGGGCACCCACGAAGTGAGTCGTGCTCCCTCAGGGACGGTATCG
>Ga0207433_10002418_pt1 | contig 38072 bp, 47 predicted proteins | sample YelNatPaOPGAMG01_FD_187559 | JGI IMG/M metagenome (GOLD analysis project Ga0207433, IMG submission 187559) | Hot spring thermophilic microbial communities from Obsidian Pool, Yellowstone National Park, USA - OP-RAMG-01 (SPAdes) (version 3) | ecosystem: Environmental > Aquatic > Thermal springs...
CAAAAGCATAAGGAACTTTTGCTTCTACAACTCCCGGCCCATTATCTTCAACTATAACTTTAAACCTATCCATTCCAACTTGCTTCATAGAAACATAAATCTCTGGTAAAATGTTTGCTTCATTTGTTGCGTCTAAAGAATTATGTAGAAAAATTGCTCCACCCGCCAAAAAATTTTCATAACCCGGAACAGAAAAATCATAAACATAACTATGGTCAGAGTTTGTAACTTTAATTTCTCTGATAGGTAAGAAACCTATATCACCTTTCAATAACAATTGTAAATGTTCTACATCTTCCTGAGTTAATAAATCAACTTGATTCTTTCTTTTTTCCATCGCTTCTTCAAGACTTAATTTAGCATTTTCAAAGTTAAAATGTATACGAAAATCAACAAATTTATAATGTGAATTTGAATTTTGAGTAGGATTTAGAGTGTGAATTACTCTTCTAAATCCACTTTCTTCTAAAGGTATCCATTTAAGAGGAGAGTTTTTTCTATCTTCTTCCAAACCATAAAACCAAATATAATATGTTTTTTTACAAAGTGAAGGTTTTCTAAATTTGTCAAATTTTCTTATTTTTTCTCCTCTAACGCTAACACTAAATGGAATGCCGTTTAAAGAAAGTAAGTACTGAAGACCTTCTGCTAAATTTTTACTTATTGTGGCAACTGTAATTTTTTCGTTCCAATGACCATCTCCGTTAATGTATGCTTTAAGATATTCTATTTGGAGATTGTTAGGAACATTAAAAACAATATCTGGAATTTTTTTGTCGATAGCATGATTTCCTGTTTCAATAAAATACTTCAATACAAAAGAAAAGATTTCTGAATTAACCTTAACAACAATACTCGTTTCTCCTGTCTTAATTTTACTGATTTTAACTTTCTTAAAGACTGATTTAATACACTTGCAAACATCCTCGATATAATCTTTTTCGTGTGCTCCAAAAGAAAAAGTGACCCATTTATCATAAAGAGTTCCTTCTGCAGCAAAATAGCCTAATAATCGCATGAATTTTTTATTTACTTTTATTTTTGCTTTAATCCTAGACCTTCCAAATTTCTTACTTAAGGTAACTTTGCTCGAAATTTCAACTGGATTCTTTCTAAAATAATTGAAAGGAACAAAATCAAACCTTTTCCAATCTCTTGGTATATTATTGTAAAGATTTGAAATACCATGAATTACTATTTTTTCAGTTAAGCTTTCAGGTAGTTTAAGGAATTCTTGAATCAGGTTAATTTCTTTAAGTTGGTTCCTAAACCAAATTCGATTTCTAGGAACAACAAGATAATCACCAACTTTAAGTTCTGAAACTCTGTATGGAATTATTCTACCATTTTTTAAGACAAAGACACTATGCGAACCCGTAACTTTAACTCTTCTTCCACCAACTGTAACTATTTCAAACAATTTATCATGTAAAGGATGCCTGTGAACTGCGCTTATAGGTTTGAAAGAAATTTTAAAATCGTCATCAAAAACCAAAACCTCTATTTTAGAATTAAACTTCCTTACACTCTCAACATCTTTGTTAACTGTTTTTTCAGAATTCTCCGCTATTCTGTCTATAAATTCTCCTATTTTTACAAGTTTAATCTTTCCATTTTCTTTTACAATTACAGGTTCGGAATACTCTACCGAATTGTCGAGGGCCTCTTTTACAACAGTAATCAAACTTTTTGTTGGATTTTCATAACCTAACAAATGTCTGTTCTTCTCAAAAAATTCTGCTACACTAACTTCTCTCATATCTTTTGCCATTTTTTCAGCTATAATTTCTTCCATTTTTCACACCCTTTGCTTTTCTAAAAATCTGTAAACTGAGGAATGCAAACTTCCTGACAAAAGCATTTCTATTGCTTTTTTAGCAATCATTAATTTATTCCACTTCCCTATTATACTTATTGTCTTTCCATAAATTGAAATCTTAACATCAGCATATTTTTCTATTAGTTTTTTAGTTTTTCCTTCAGTCCCTATAACCCTTCCTCTTAAGGTTATTAACCTATTTCTTGATTTTTTAGCATAATAACTCAAATCTATTATTTCGAGGTAATAATCTTCATCCAAAAGGTTTAAAGCTGTATTAAAGTCAAAACCTCTTCCGAAAGCTTTCAAAACTTCCTTTACTCTTAAAGCTATTATAGGATCTTCACAGCTAATAGAGATTTCCTCGTTTAGTTCAATTTTTGAATTAGTAAATTTCTCTAATTGTTGAATAAAATTTTTATTCTTCCTTAAGATTTTCATTCTTTCTTCTGGAATCGCTATGTAATCTATCATTTTTTCATCAACGCTGAAAATCTTTCAAAAATTTTTTGCTCATCTTCAACCTTAACTCCAATCTTTTTGAAGTATAAATTAATATTTTTTATGTCTCTAAGTAGAAATTCTTTTGCTAAAGGGTGGGAATGAGGAACTGCTTGACTAAAATCTATTAAATAAGGTTTTCCAAAAATCAAGATGTTATAGGCACTTATGTCTGAATGAATTAAGCCAGCGCTAATAATTTTTTCTAGTTCTTCTAGAAGAAGAGAGTAAACATAAGTTGCATCTTCCAAGCTAAGCTTAACGTCTATTAACCTTGGAGCTAAGTTACCATTCTCGCCTATAAACTCTAAAACTAAAACGTTTTCGTTCAAAGCTATTGGTTTAGGGCAACTTACTTTAGCTTCAAAAGCAATCTGTAAATTCTTAAATTCTCTTTTTGCCCAGTTTAAAACAACAGCTCTTCTATTCTTCTTAACATTAAAAAATCTTGGGTCGCCAACCAAATATTTCCACATACTCTTGAAATCACAATATTCATACCTGTAAACTTTTAAAGCAAGCCAGTTTTCATTCTTATCTTTTGCTGAAAGAACTACAGATTCTTTACCTTCCTTAGCAACACTTTCAACAGTTTTTATTATTCCTTTGCTCAAAAGTTTATAGATTGCCATAAGAGTCCTTTCGTCAAAAATTTTTCTTTCAATCTTGAATTCTTTTATGTCTTCGATTTTTACTTTTCCCATAAATTCACTAATAGAAATTTGTGAAGAAAATTAAAAAAACTACTCAATAGAAATTGTCTTAACAAAACCTTTTCTTTTAAGCCAGTTTGCTTGGGTTGAAGTGTATCTAAAAATTATATCTCCCCTTTCATTGCTTTGAACTTTCCAAGGCTGAATCAAAATCAAATCTCCAACTTTAACCCAAACTCTTTTTCTTAGTCTGCCAGGAATCCTGCATATTCTTATGTTTCCATCATCACATTTTGCTCTAACCTTATCTGCTCCTAGCATCATTTCAACAGCACCTAGAACTTCACCTTCTCTAGGAATTCTTATTCTCGCTACTTCTAGCTCTTCTGGAGTTGGTTGGTATTTTTTCTTTCCCATTCAACCACTTACTGAAATTAGTAAAGTATCCCTATAAACTTTTTTCCCTTTTATTTTTCCAGCCAGTTTTCTTGAAATTTTAACTTTTGCTTTGTATTTTCTCTTTAAGTTATTAGCTATTTGAGAAGCAACTTTTTTTGAGCCTATGTAAAAATCAAAACCATTCTTTTGTTTTTCAACTTTTGATATAAAAGAAAGAGCATCATAACTTCTAAAAAATTCAACAAAATTTTCAATATCTTGAGAGATCTTTTCTAAAAGATTCTCTGGGGCCCTTACTTGAAGAATAGATTGATGGTAGCCTAGAGATTTTAGCGAGCAGGAATTGCAAGTAATACTTTTAACAACAAGCAAGCATTCTTTTTCTTCCACCTTTTCTAAATCTTCAACTTGAAAATTCAAAGTCAAACTAACTTTGTTTTCATGAATTCTGTAGTTGATTGATTGAATTTTATTTTCTTCTAAAATTTTTGCAAGCATATCGCCAATAGCATCTTCTAAACTATCAAACCCTTTTCCATCATAGAAAAATTTATTGCAAAACTTGCATTTTTTTATAATAATTTTGTCCGGAATTTTATCTAGAAAAGAAATTTTTTCCAAAAAACAATCTTTGCATAAATTCTCATAAAACTTCTCTGTTTCTTTTCCACATTTTGGGCAAAATTTTTTACTCATAATTAAAACTTATTTTTTAGTTAAAAGAATTACCCTGCTTGCTAAATCTTCATCCTTTATTTCATAGCCTGTGTGAAGGGAAAGCTCTTTTGCAAATTTTCTTATATCTTCCATAGAAGGCATTGCTTCTTTTGGTAATCTTTTTTGGCTTTCTCCAACCCACATAAAGGCTTTTGGCTCGATAAAATCTGGCTCTGCTTTTAAAATTAGCTTAGCATATTTTTCTGGCTCTTTCAAGTTTAACCCTTTAACCAAAGTAAGTCTAATAACTTTTTTGCAATCAAAACTTTTCATAAGTTCTAAGCTTTCGTTTAATCTTTTCCACCCGTCTGGAATTAAAGGGTTGTTGACTTCAAAGTAGGTTTTTTCATCTGGAGCGCATAAGCTAATGTAAAGTTGTGTAGGTTCTTCTTCTAAAGAAGCTAATCTATTAGGCATTGTTCCGTTTGTTACCAAAAAAGTTGTCATGCTTCTTTTGTGAAATTCTTCTATAAGCTCTGAAATTCTTGGGTAAAGAGTTGGCTCACCAGCTAAACTTATTGCAGCATTTGTTGGCTTTATTGCTTCTTCCCATTTTTTCTTATCAACCTTTGAATAACCTTTAAATCCTGTTAGCAATAATCTTCTTGCTTCTACGCAACCTTCTACGATTTCTTTTGGGTCGTCAGGCTTTGGCTCTCCCAAGGCAGTGAATTCAAGAGGGCGCCAGCAAAACTTGCATTTTTGAGTACACCAAATCAGAGATGGAGTCATTTCTAGGCAACGATGGGATTTAATTCCATACCATTTTTCCTTAAAACAAACTCTTCCTTTTCTTAAACTTTCTTTTGTCCAGTGGCAAACTTCTACTGCTGAATGATTTCCAACAATTCTGTAGCCTGCCTTGAAAAACCTTTGCTTAGCTTCTTGAGGAATCATAATCTCACAACTATAAAGTTTAAAAAATAAAAATTTATATAAAGTAATTTTTAGATAGGCCCCGATAGCTCAGTTGGTAGAGCATCTGAGTTTAGATGAAACTTGTAATCAGAGGGTCGGGGGTTCAAATCCCCCTCGGGGCTTTAAACTTAAGTTTTTACTCTTATAGAATAAGAATATGGAAATAGTTGGACTAAAAATTGGTGGGTCGATAGCTACTTATAAAGATGTTGAAAGTTTTCCTTTAAGTTATAAAGAAATTAAAAAAAAGGCTTTAGATTACATAAGAGTAGAAAATCTGGAAAGAATAGGAGAAAAAGAAATTCTTCCTGCTTTAGAAAAAATTTCACTTTTCATAGGCTTGGGAGTAGGACCTTTTGGTCATTACTTGGTTGAAAACTGGAATAAACTTGAAGATAAGGAAGTTGTGCATAAGTCTGTAGCTTATTATTGCAAACTAGCTTCAAAAATTTTGAGGGAAGTTGGCTTGCCAGTAACTTATGAAGAAAAATTCTCGCCTAGAAAAACTTGCTATTATTATAATCAAGAGTTGAACGTGGAAAAATTAAAAGAATGGGTTTCGGAAAAGATGAAAGAAGGAAAGGTTCCAGTTTTCCATGGAGACATGATTCCTTGTAAAGGAAGAAAGGCTTTTGACGGTCTTGACGTTCTATCAGCAGATAGAAGCTTGCCTCAAGTTGCTATAGAGCTTAGAGCAAGAAGAATTGTGGCAGCTTGCGATACAGATGGTTTGTATAATGAAGACCCAAAAATAAATCCCAAAGCTGAATTTATTCCGTTAATTGAAACTGGAAAGGAAATAAAAATAAAGGAAGATGACAGGAAGGGAGATGTTACAGGAAGGATGCCAAGGAAAGTTGAAGAACTTAAAAGGGCCGCAAGTTTTGGAATAGAAGGAAGAATAGTTAATGGTTTAGTTGAAGGAAGGATTAGAAAAGCTTTGCTTGGAGAAGAATGTAAATGTACATTAATCCTTCCCTAGTAAATCCATGCTTAAAAGATAAGCTAAGTTGTAAAGTTTCAAGTTAAAAAATAATTCAAAAAGGATTCTGTTTTGAGAAAGTTGGGAAAAAATTTTCTTTAAAATAAAACCCTTTCTTATAGGCCAAGCTAATTCCTTTTTCCACTTTTTTTCATAGTTTTCAAGAAAGAATTTTTCTGAAAAATCATTCTCTTCTAAAGCTTTTATGCAAGCGTCTCCTGCAATTTCTGCACAAATTTTTCCGTAGACTAAACCACCTGCCGAAAAGGGTTTTAATTGGCAGGCAGCATCTCCAACTAACAGAACATTTTCAGCAACAGATTTTTCTATTAAACCAATTCTTATTACATCAGCTAAGATTTTTTCTGTTTTCACTTTTCCAAATCTTTTCTTTAGAAAATTTTCAAGAAAGAATTTTGGGTTTTCTTTTGAAATCAAGCCGACCCTTGCAACTTCTTCATTCTCTGGAACGACCCAGGCGAAAAAATCCTTAGAAATTTTTGGGTCAAACCAAAGTTCGACACAATCTTTTTCGAATTTTGAAAGGGCATTTGCTTGAATTGCATAAAACAAGTTATTTGGTAATTCTAAACCAGAAACTCTTGCAACTGTAGAATTTGGACCATCAGCTCCAATTAAAATTTTAGTTTGATAGTTTCCACTTGAAGTTAATACTTTACCGTGTTTAAAACCTAAAAATCTTGTTCCAAGCTTAAAACTTACTCCAGTTTCTTCAGCTTTCTTTGCTCTAAACTTATCGTATTTTTCCCTATCAATAACAAAAACTTTTTCTTTTGATTTTATTTCAAAACCTTCATCAAAAAAGAAAAATTTTGCCCTTTTTATTTTGTTAACAATTATATCATTCGGAATTTTTCCTATTTTTTCACTTACTAAACCTGTGCATTGAACAGGCTTTCCAATTTCATTATGTTCTTCAACAATCAAAACTTCATAACCTTCTTTTGCTATGGTTTCGCTAGCTATGCAGCCAGAAGGACCTGCACCAATAACTATAACTTCCATTCTATCACAAAAAGAAATTTAAAATTACTTTCCAAAATTTCTTTGAATTTGACTGTATTTTTTGATACAATTTATCAAATCTTTTTTTGTGAAATCCGGCCAGAGTTTTTTTAGGGTAATTATTTCAGCATAATTTGCTTGCCATACCATAAAGTTTGAAAGCCTACTATACCCACCTGTTCGAATGACTAAATCAAGCGGAACAGGAACGAGTAAATTTTCCTCTATATCTTTTTCTGAAATCTCTACCATTCCTTTTTCTACACATTTTTGAACCAGTTTCTTAACAACTTCTTTTATTTCAAAATGGCTTCCATAAGCAACCAAAAGATTGAGAAATCTTTTCTGATATTTTGCAGTCTTTTGCATCAACTTTCCCATAAGCCTTACTAGCTTCGGCGGCAACCTGCTCAAATCTCCAACAAACCTTAATCTTACTTCATACTTATCCAAAAAACCATCTTTTTTTCTTTCCCATTTTTTCAAGTATTTGTAATAAAGATTAAAGAGTTCCTCAAGCTCTCTTTTTGGTCTGTTTAAATTTTCTGTCGAAAGAGTGAAAATTGAAACATGAGGAATATTAAGCTCCAAGCACCAGTTCAAAAAATTTTCAAGATTTTTAGCTCCGTATCTATGGCCATACCAAGGGGGCATTCCTCTTTTTTGGGCCCATCTTCTGTTTCCGTCTATTATTATTCCAAGATGGTTTGGAATTATTAAACCATTTGGCAATTTTTCACCTAATTGTAGATTTTATGAATAAGTTTAAATAGATTCTGGGTTTTAATTTTTTTGGGTTGTTAGACGTCTAACATAAAACTTTTAAAAAATTAAAATAAGTATTTTTATTAATCATTTTAAAGGGGGGGTTGTAGTCTAATCTGGCTAGGACTTATCGGATGATAACTAAAAGTTGGCTCCAGAATTCTGTGGAGCTTTGACGAAACCAACTAATCAGGGTTCAAATCCCTGCAACCCCATCAGAATTACTCTTGCTTCTTTCTTCCTTCCATTTTTATAGAGTAATAGTAGGCTGTTGGTAAGATTAAAGAAAGAGGAGTGAAAACTAAGAAAGTTATTATTTGACCAATAAAAGGAACGCCAGCGATATTAAAAGGAAACTCAATTATAAATTCAATTACCCAAACAATTAAACCTAAAGCAACAGTTGTGAAAAATGAAGACCAAACCTTTCCTTGTGTTATTCTCCAGCTTTCCTTCACACTTTCTACGCATCCTTTTCTTTCTATCATAAAAACAGGAAGAGAGAGCCAAATTCTTAAGCTCAAATACCATGCGATAATTCCTACAACTATTGTTAATAGAATTAGATGAGGTAAGAATGAAGTTATTCCACTTGGAAAAATTGCCATGCCTGTTGGTCTAAGAAACGGAAGAATTGCTCCTGCTGTAGGGACGCTAACAGAAGAAAAAGTTGGAATTAATACATTAAAAACCAAAGTGAGTAAAACTATTACTATTAAAACGCTTAAAACTATCATAGGTAAAGATTGCAAAATTCCTACGGCAAGAATTTTATGCGATTTTTTAAAACACTCTTTGAAAATCTCCACAACTTCTATTTCTTTCTTTTCTCTTACTCTTTTTACCATAAGAGAATAGCCTGCAAGCTGAACATAATTAAAAACTAGTAATAAAATAAAACCAATTCCAGCAAGGATTGCAAAAGGAATTAAACTTAAAGGAAATGCAACAAAAAAGAAAAATATTAAGCCTATAATAATCACAAAAACTGATAAACCATAAACCAAAAGAAATAAAAGTTGATAAAGAAAAATTTTAGAAATATTTTCTTTCCAAAAGTTAAAAGTATATGTTATTGAATTCTCAAACAAACTCATTCTATCTAATTATTATTTGGTTTTTAGCATTTTTAACCTTTTTACCATACTTTCCTTCTAGCTCAAGAAAAACTACTGGACCCAAATTTTTAGTTTTTATCTTATTATCTTTCTTTTCAAGATAAATTAAATCTTGACCAAAAGCTGTTATAACAGGAGAAATGAGCCTTCCTCCTTCCTTTAATTGATCTATCCAAGACTTGGGAATTTTTGGTGCAGCTGCAGTAGAAATTATAGCATCATAAGGAGCTTCTTTCTCGTAACCTAAAGAGCCATCACCCAAAACAACTTTTATATTTTTATAGCCAGCCTTTTTCAAATTATTTTTCGCAAACTCATAAACTTCAGGGTTAATTTCTATTGTTATTACCTTTCCTTTTTTAACTATTTCTTTTATTAGAGCTGCCCCATAACCTGAACCTGAACCAATTTCCAAAACTTTTTCTCCTGGCTTGAGCTTAACTGCTTCAAGCATTATGGCATAAATGTGAGGAGCAGAAATTGTTGCTCCGCTTACTATCGGCAAAGGGGTATCGAGCCAAGCTTCATTCTTGTATTCTGGCAAAACAAAAAGTTCTCTTTTGACTTTAAGCATTGCTTCTATTATTTCTTTACTTTCAAGCCTACCTTCTCTTTTTAGGTTTTCGATAGTTTCAAGTTTTTGTTTTTCTGGCTCTTTCATGCTTCAAATTTGAATTAAGAAAGATATCAATATTTTGATTATTGAAAAATCAAGGTGGTTCTGGTGGAGGTGTGGGTGGAGGAGGAGGTGATGGAGGTTGAGGTGGTTGAGGACCTGGTGGTGACGGAGGTTGAGGTGTTGGGGGTGGAGGAGGACATTCACATTCGCCATCTACAGTAGAAGGAATTGCTTCTCCTAGACAATTTTCAGTGCAGTAGATTTCTAAAGGACATTTACACTCATATCCTGGATAAACCCAATAGCACTTGCCAGATCCTGGAGGAATTTCTACACACTCTTTATCCGTACTTGTGGGTATAGATTTACAAAACTCTGTTTTATAACAATTCAATTTTTTAAGATAAGTTGTTACATCAACTTTAAAAACCAATTGTTGAGGACCTTTTGGAGTTGAAACATAATATTTAGTATCGTTACAGCCAAAAGTTACTTTTACTGCACCTTTCACTTCAGCAAAATACGCACAAGTACCGCTGCATTCTTGTAAACTTGCACAAGGTTTAGAAAAAGGTATTTTTACGCAATCTTTGCACATTGGTGCTTCTTCCCATTCTCTGCAACCTTGATACTCTTCCTCTAAAGGACAATCACTTTTTTCGTAAAAACAACAAGAGATATTATAATAGCATTTAACGAATGAATCTGAAAAAGTTTTTTCTAGATTATTTACTTCCTCTCTTGCCATTTCTATTACTGCTGACAAAAATTCAGGACAATTGCCGCAACTTCCCCTGCCTGTACAGTAACATATCTTTGATAAATTCCCACACATATGTTGAATGTATAATGGTCCATAAGTTTTTGCCCACTCGCTAAACTTTCTATACATGTACCAAAACCTAAGCAAAGAAATTTTTTCTGTCAAATCTCCTGAAGAAGTTATGTTTTCCTCACCTATAGAGATAAAAATGTTGCTTCCTGTTGCAACAGTTTCAAAACTTTCATCATACTTTCCACTTTCAACTTCTTGCTGAGAAACTTTGAAATCTACACAACTTACTTCCGAAAGGTTTATTCTCAATATATCTGACTGGTTAAAATTCCTGATATAGTAATTAATAAACTCTCTAGTTTCATTTGATAGGAAAAACCTTACCTCTTCTACACTCGGAACATCTACTTGATTACAAATCCAACTTCTTGGATAATTTTCTCCTGTTTGTGAGATTCCACCTCTTTTTGCAACTTCATTTACTCCAGAATGTGTTGAAAAATGTAAGGAAATTCTGTAGAAGAATTTGAGATAATCAAGATAAGTTGAAGCTTTAAAATACACAAAACTTTTGACTATACTTTCTCTAAATTCAACGCTAGTGAAGATGAAATAAAGTAAGGAAATAAGTCCTATTGCTATTATTGCAACTAAAATCATCAAACTAGCTTGAGATTTTACCATACTATCAACTCTGATTTAATCGTTTCACCTTCATAATTGGGAAATGGTAAACTTATCTGAAAAGTATAAATGTTTGTTGAAGGAGGAACTTCATAACCAAAAGTTATAGGTGGTTTTGAAGGAATAATTTTAACTATTTCCTCAACTGCTTCTGCTGGATTGGTTTTTTCCAAGTCAAAGTATTTTCCATTGCATTCTGTTGATATATTCTTAAGACTTTCCTCAACTTTCTTCACACCACATAACTCACAACTTTGTTTGGTAGGTTGAGGCGAAAAATCTCGATAGTAATAATCACACCAATCCTTCCAAGCGTTTGTGCATTGATCTATACTAAAATTGCCCTTTAAAGTAAAAACAGAAACATGTTGAGATTTGCATGCTTTTAAACCATTGTCAAAACTTTGAGAAAAATTACCCATCAAATTACCGTTCGTGCATAAACAAACATCACTTCCTGTTGTTAGCTCATCTGTAATTATTATAACTGCAGTAAGATTGAACCTTTCAATCAAACATTTAAGGCCATTTCCCCAATCTTCCTCGGTTTGTTTAAGAAGAGGGCAACCAATTAATTCAAAACAGTCATTTTTCAAGTTTGTGTTAGCAAATATCTCGCAACCCCAAGATGAAGCTGTACCTTTTAATGTGTAGATTTTTAACTTAATTTTTTTCTTCAAGGCTATTAGGCTTATGTCTTCAATTTTATTTTTTATTACATCTACTTCATCCTTCAAGCTTCCTGAAGTATCTAACAAAAAAGCAACATTTATCCATTCTTTTGGAATGTTAATTATAAACTTCCATTTTTTATCAAAATAATTCTCAAAAAATTCTGGTAAAATTTTAGAAACATTAATTACACCATAACCTTTTCCATAATCAACAGTTAAATTTTCAGAAACTATAGCGTCAGCAACTATAGAAGCTAAAGACTTTTCAGTTCCATAAATTTTTGATGATTGAAAAGCTATAGTTGCATCACTAACTCTGTTATATATTTGCTCTCTAACTAACAAATCTTTTTGACTTTCTGCTATAGCAAAATAACGAAAATAAAGAATTGAAAGAATAATAACTACACCAACAATAATTATAAGAACTTCTATCATCTCTAGTGTTTGAGCCTTATGAAACAAAAATTTTCCCTCCCGATTTCTTAATTAAAATATTATAACTTCCAGGTTGGAATCTTTTCATTTCCACCTCACAGTAAACTTTTCTACAAACCGTTTTATAAGGTAATTTTTGGCAAATTTTATCTCCATCAGAGAATAAGAGGTAAGAAGTAAATATTTTTTGCTCTAAAGAAATGTTTGTATCGCAAACTCTGTTTATTAAACCTGCAAACTCCTCAAGCTCACCTCTTACCACTTTTAACCTTAATACTCCTGGCTGCAAAAATGAAGGATTTATCCTTATAGAAATAGGAAAAGAAAATTCTAAAGATTTTTTAAGTGCTTCTCCTTCAGAAAAATTTTGTGAACCAAACCTCCATGTTTTTCCTGTTTGCCTAAAAACATAGATACCTGTATTAACTTCTGAGTTAAAAGATTCTATAAAAACTTCGTAACCATAACTGTAACTCTTTGCACAAGGTGGTTCTATTTCCTTATATTTGATTGAAAAATCCTCGATTTTGTTTATATCTAAAACTTTTTGAGTAACCGTAGAAAATACAGATTGAAAACTGTTTTCTTCTTCATAAGCTAAACAAGAAGAGGAAGTTGTAAGAAGTTGAGAAATTGTTATAGCTTTCTCATACATTTCTAAATCTGAAGAGATTTGTGCATTGGTTAAAGTTATAGAAATTATTTGGCTGATAAAGATTGCTATTATTATCAAAATTAAAATTAGAAAAATTCCCTTCATTAAAAAGCTAAGTTGGGCTTTCATATCTTACACTCCTAGACTTCCAAAAAATGAGAAAAATTAAAACAAAAATAATAGCTATGATAAAAGCATAGATGTAGAATGAAAAAGTTGGTTGTTCAGGCTTACAATCTTGAGGACAGTTTTCATAATTTTCTTCAAGAATTTTTTCACAAATTCCATTACCACAATGGCAATCTAAAGGACAAAGTTCTACAGTTTCGCCCCTTTCTTTTTCACATATACCATTTTTGTTACAGATATAATTGCTAAGTTGAAGACTGAAAATTTTTTTATCTTCATGATACAAATTGATTTCTTTAGCATTCTCGAAAAAAGGCAAACGTAAATTAATTAGAATTTCATTAAGCTCAGTTGTTATATTTGTGGGAATCTCTGTTGTAAGTATATGAATGTTAAATGAAATACCAACATTAGCTTTAAATAAAATTTCATTATTATAGGACAACACTTCAACATAATAACCTGTTTGTGATGTAGGAAAATGACTCTGAAGACCTTCTTCTACAGAAAAACTTTCTAATATTACAGTATCGTTCCTAAAAATTCTAAGCCAAATAGAACAAATTTTTTCTTCTGCTAGAGTAAGATGAGTAAGTGCAATGAAGACTAAAAAAACAAAAATGAGAAATAAATACTTTTTCACGTTACCACCCACAATATTTATTTAATTCTTTTTCCAAATGAGCATAGCTTGAAGGCGCAAATTCATCGCCATAACTACAACCTCGGTTACATAAATCACTACTGCACATTATGCTATTTTGCTCCGGTTGATTAGGGCAACAATGTCCTGCTCCACTACAGTCAGTACCTCCTAAATTACAAATTCCTGAAGAGCAACCATTGCACAATGAATTGCCATAACCTTCGTCACATAATCCAAAAGTATGCCCAAATTCATGACTACAAACTCTACCTATGTCATTATCTATTGTGACTATTACTTCATAATTCTTAAGTGTATAACCCATTTCTCTTGGAGAACAAACATAGGAACCATGTTTTACCCCAACGATTCTTGTGTATTTTCCTTCATAGCCCCAATCTTTCGCACAATTTAACAATTCAAAAAATGCATTACACTCATTGCTTACAACACAAATTTTATTTTCTGGTATAACACTAACAACATCTGGACAATTTTTTAAAGGTGAAATACTGCTCCACTTATCTTTACAAGCCTGAGCAATTGAATCAAAATTTGGAACTGGTGAATTTATTTGAATCATTAATATAACAAATGGGATTTTATTTTTACATTCAGTAGTATATTCATCTTCGCTCATGCATCTTGCTCCACCATTTTTTGGATTATCACACCATTTTGGCTTATCTTCAGGGCAACAATGGTTAAAGCTACAAACAGGTCTATCAAAAGGACAGCATTTATTTCCTCTTGAATCAACCCAAATTCCTTGATCATTAGAGCCTGGGCAAATGCTTTCTTGCTCACACACAGGAGGGTTATCACATTGCAAGCTAGAATTCAAATACTTAGAGCAACATGCTGAAGAATCTGGAGCATATTCTCCATTAGGAGCACAATCTGACTTGCAATTATAATTGTCTTTTTTGCCCCAACAAAAACCTGAGCAGCAAGCTAAAGAAAAATAGCAACTTTCTCCCTCTTCTAAGCATCTTCCCATAACAAAAATTTTATTTTCCTTCTTAACTATCGTAATTTTTTTACTATCTTCAAAATAGTTGCTAACTATTTCTAAAGTAGCTTTGGAAAAACTTGCATTTTTGTTTAGAGACTTATCATGAATGAAAACTGTGTTATTTTCAATTTTCACATAATACCTAACCAAAGGAGGAGAATAAACAAAAGCTACATCACCAGTTGTTGCTGTTGCTTTATCTATTATAGCTTCTAAATCTTTGGCAAAAACAATAACTACTTCTTCTTTGCTTAAAGATGTTTGGACTTTATAAAAAGACATGAGCTGATAGATAGTAATTCCAGAAGCAACCAAAACCCCAATTATAAGTATAGTTTCTGTAATTCCAAACTGAGCTTTCATCTAATTGTTACATTGACTTTTTCATAACTTATTTTTTTAATTTCAAGCTGGTATTCTCTAAAAGGACCGTTTCCCAATATCTTGTTAACTGCTATCCAAATATCCTCATTTTCTGGCAAAACACCAAGATAAGGCATTGTTAAGTTACAATAAAGCTTTTGACATCTCAAATAATTTTCATCCTTAAACTGCAGGCATAAGTTATAGCCAGAGCTTAAGTTTTCATTTTTAATCAAATCAACAACTTTTATCGGCACAGTTTTATCGTCTGTAGAAAAAACTACTCTTGTTTGAAAATCAAACTTATAGCTTTTTATAATAGAATTGTTTAACTCTTGGATGCAAACTGAACTTACGTCAGTAAATAAATCTGAAAATTGGGATAAAGTATTTTGTTTTTGGGAAAAAGTGATTGTTGAAGAAATTAAATGATAGGCTATGGCTAAAATTAAAATGCTAATCGCGATTCCACCAATAATGTAAACCCATATATCTGGCATTAATTAAAATTATATTTTTTAGAATTTATGGGCATTCTCCTGTGTAACCAGAAGCTATCCACCAATAAGATTCATTATGGCCTGTGGCTTTATCTACAAAAGAACAAGTTCCAGGGTTTATATCCCTTCTTATCATTTTAATCGCATCTTCTTTTGAAATATAACCAAGAGTTTGGTTGTAATAATTACAGAGCAAGGTTAAACAATTTGCAGCAGATAACTGATAATTTCCACATCTACAATCAGGATATATGTGAAAACAATAGATTCCATCTTCACAAAGAGGAATTCCCTCTACCAAATTCCCAACATTCCTTTCCATTTTTTTACTATTCCAATTAATATCAACTTCAACTTTTTTCTCACAGAAATTTTTTCCTGCAATTTCATCACAAGTTTGTTTATAATTGTCACACAATTGCCTACAAAGCAAGTAAGCTTGCTGGTAGCCTTCCACATCACTTAGCTGCTTTACTGGGTCTAAAACTGGAGTAACAGTAACATACTGAGAAACTAATCTTATTATAACTAGAGTTACAACAATCATTATAAATAAGAGAAAAACTATTTCTAGAGCTGTCATTCCTTTTAGCATACAATTAATTTTTCTTTTTTCGAATATTTAATGCTTAACATTTAATTGAAATGTTGTACTTCACAAAATCATACTCTAGAAAAACAGAAGTTGCAGAAGGGTTTTGGCATTTCCATTCACAATTTGGATGAGAAAAGGAAGCTAAAGAAATTGTTCCATTAATTACGTAGCAAAGGCAACTCTGCTTTAAGTTTATTTCTCCAGTCTTATGCCAGCACAAATCACAGTATTTCTTTAAACTATTCTCGTTTATTTCTTCGTTAACCAATTGGGTTTCACATTTCTTTTCCTCTTCACAAGGAGGAAAAAAGCAAGGGAGTTTTATCAAACTTGCTATGTGCTGAAAATTAAAAATTATTCCTATTATAACTGCTACTGCGACTATAAGAATAAAGACTTTAAAAATTAGCTCTAAAGCCATTTCTGCCATTATACCACTTCAATTAATTTACTTGTTGCGTTATAATAAATTCCTATAGACTTAGGCATCTCAATATCTCCAACTTTCCATTCTATTATATCACGATAATCTGGTGGTAATTGAGAAGTCACGTTATCTTTCATAACTTTACCATCAACTTTTTTTAAAACAATCTCATAGCAAGCCTTATCGCTTTCTAACTCAACTTTTGCAGTTATGCTCCAGCAAGCTAAAGAATATTCAGCAATCTTTCTTGATATATAATTTACGTCCCCACTTTCTATTACTACTGTTTGAAAAGTTTGGGGTATTTCACAAAATTCTGGTAAAGAAGGTCTTAAGGAAGCAGGCAAAGGAAGGAAGGAATTCAAACCAGAAAGAAAGTTGCAATAAACTTTTCTTAGTGAAGGAGAAAGTTGCAAGCCAACGTAAGTTATCAAAAGGGAAATTGCTACTATAGCTATCAAAATGTAAGCTATTGTGCTTAAAGCTATACCTTTCATCCAAACTCAACCAAGCTTATTTCTTGCCCTGTATAATTATACCTAACCTTAATAGTATAATTGTAATTCTTTTCAAGAAAATCAAAGTAGGCTTTAACTCTAATAGAGAAAAATTTTTCTATTTCATCTTTTTCAATTCTTTCAGAAGGGTTTATTCTTACAGAATAACAATCTTCATTGTAAATATCTTTACCAAAATCATGCTTGCTCCAGCAATTTTCTACGCAAGCTTTCAAGGAAGATAAAATGTTATACTTGCTCCCTGACAAAAATTCTTCGCAAGCTTTTGGCTGAGATTGAGATAAAATTGAAATATAAACATAAACAACAAATATTGCCACAAAAATTAAAATTAAAGTCATTAAAATCTTTCCTACTTCCATACTCTCAACTCAATTCAATAGATATTCCTAAGGTATAAAATATAAGCAAACCTAAAAATGAAACTGCTCCATAAATGAGAATTGCTGTTATCAAAGTTTTTCCTATCGCATAATCTCTTGCAACCTTATCAAAACCATTTTCTATACCGCTCAAAAGCATAGCAAGCAAAGCTACAGTCTCAACAGTATAAATGCCTATTGCTGCCTGAAGAACTGTAAGAGGAACCAATTCTCTAAAACTTCCTATTAATATGTTCATGAAATTTTCTCCGCCCATTAAAACCCCTAAACCTAAACTTTTCTCTATTTCTGCAAGCTTATCAGCAAGTATTCTCAAAACATTAATTATAAAAATTGTTAAAGAACCTATTATTCCACAGATTAAAGGAACTACAAAGCTTGCCTGAAGTCTTATTGCTGAGCGAGTATCTTCTAGTAATTCTCTTATTTTTAACTCAATAGCATGAACATTATCTAAATAGTTTGCGATTGTTCTTGCTATAACTCCAAGCAAAATAGTACTTTTTTCAGAAGCGTCAGACAAAACTTTCATTATATCTTCTATAAGGCGAGAAGGATAATACTTTAAAAGCCCATGTTTTTCGTCAAACAAAGCTCTTCTGAAAGTCATTCCAAAATTCCTTATGTTTATCAAAAGTTTTGTTAGAAATGAGTGAATTGCTCTTTTTTGCATCCCAAGCTTTTGATATTCTTCCAAACTTTTGTTTATAGCAACTTCTATAGGCATACCTTCTGATAAAAAGTTTCCAAGTGTTACTAGGCCTGTTCTAAACTCATCCTCTATGTTTTTGATTTGATTCCTTATTTTTATCCTTTGGAAACTTCTAAGGTAAAAGTAAGATATTACCATTGCAGCAAAGCCAGCAGTTATAGAAAAAGTTGATAGTAAATTTTCAAAACTCATTTCTGCCTCTTTTCTCAATATAGTTTCTTTTACTGTGTCAGATGCTACTGAAAGTGAAGTAGCTAAATCAACAAAATGAAAGATTCCAGGAAGCATTATAAGCAAACCTATAAGAAGAGAGAAGAAAATTATTGGAATGTAAAGTTTGAAGCTTGCAATCTTTAAAACAAAAAAGTTTTCTCTTGGTAGGTCAGGATGCTTTGAAATGTCTGGGGAAATAAAAGCTCCTGGCCTTTTCTTAAGTATCCTATAAATGAAGAAAAGGTTTAGCAAAGGCAGAAGAACTGTATAGCCTAGAATTAATTGAGTTACGTTTACTTGCTGGTGTAAGAAAATTGCAACCATAGGAAACATAACTATACCCAAAGCAGGAAGCATTATACCAAAAAGATGAATTAGCATTAATGGGGAAGAAATTTCTTCAACATAAATTTTCATTCTTTCATGAGTCGATTCAAGTATATAGCTCAAAGCCTTTCTTAAAGTTTCTTCTCTTCTTTCTTCTGTTGCTTCTCTTAAGGTTCCGTATAACAAATTTAAAGACCTAACAAAATCTTCATTCCAAATTGCCCATTTTGGCATGTATTTGCTTAAAGCTTCTTCAACAGTAGTATATTTACCAACTTGCAAATCCCAAATTGCTTTTTTCATGTCATTTGTTATTGGTCCTGAAATATGGGTAGTAACAAAGTTTACCGCTCCTTCAAAAGTTGGGTTAAGCTTAAGATAGATAACCATGTACAAAATTATTTTTATAGATTCATCGCCTGCCTGAATTCTAATAACTTGTGAAAGAAAAGAAGGATAAGTTAAAATATACCAGAAAATTACAAAAGGTAAGATTGAAAGAAAAATTAATGTTACCCAATCTTGAATTATTAGGGAAAAAATAATAAAAGCTAAGAAAGAAAGAATTAAAGCAAGAATAGAGGATGAAAAAACTCCTTCTGGACTAGCGTTGACAGAAGAAAAGGCAATATCTGTCTTAAGTTTTTCTTCTAAACCTTTTGGCGGTTTTATTTTTAATTTTTCTCCTAACTTACAAAATTTTTCATAAAAAGTTTGAGGCTCTCTTGCTCTTTGTTCTGCTAAAAGGAAATCTAAGTATTCTTTAGAAAAATATTTTTTTGTCTCTTTTGTTTTTTTTCTTGATTCCATCAATTAAATTTTGTTTTTCCTGAAATTAAATTTAAAAAAAGAAAGAAAAGACATTACTTCGCTAAAGTAATGTCTATTGTTGAAACATTCACTTTTGTCTTATCTTCTAGCTCTCTTTCCTCAGTCCCTATTTCTATTGATTTTATCTTTACCCCTTCGACAAACCTTCTCCTTACTATTTCAGCCACATCTACTGCTCTGCTTATTGCTTTTCCCCTTGCCTTCACATGAACTTCAGGCTTTCCATCAGAGAATTGAGTTATTACTCCAAGCACATAAGCCATAGAAGGTTTTTTTCCAACAAAGATTACGTTATCTTCAGCTTTTTCTTGTTTTTCTGCCATTTTTTAACACCTCCTGTTTTTCTGTATTTATTGAAACTTATTTTTAATTTGTTGAATTATCTTTAAAAACTTTTCTTAAATGAAAAATTGGTTTTAAGTGCTGGAAAAAATAAATTTAAATTAGAGAAAATGGTTAAATGCCCTGTTTGTGGCACTGAAGCTAAAGTTTACAGTGTATCATCTACTGGAGAAATAACCTATGTTTGCCCTCATTGTGGAAGTAGATGGACCGAGAGAAAAAAATTCACTACTCCACAAAAAGAATCAAAAGAAGGAGAACCGGTAACCAAATTTTCTACTTCCCTCTTTTTTAAAACATTGCTTTTCTTCGCCATTATAGTAGCATCCTCTATGCTTATTTTATTTTCTATTATTGGAACCGCTCAAAGCTTTATCACGCAAATCTTTCCAGACTTTCCAACATTTCAATACATTCCTTATCTGATTGTTTTTGGTTTAGGTTTATACGCTGCTTATACATTTGCAAAAAAAAGCATGCTAAAAGGGCTTATTTATTGCATAATTTTCGTAATTGCCTTACTTATTTGCTCGGCCTTAATAATAGAAGTTCCAAAAGTTATGGGATGGTTCAATCAAACTCTTCCTTCAAATGTTACAGACTCTGGAATACCGCCTGCAATAAAAGAAGGTGGATATTATACTTTTAACTTTAAATGGGGAAGTGAAGAAACAAATTTTGAGCAAAGATTTCCCTTACCAATAAGGAAAGACAGCGAAACACTTTACGAATACATTTTCCCCATAACTATTGAAAACCCGAGCAGGAAAAAAAGTATAAAGGATTTCTGTTTATTGCCTGGAACTGGTTTATATAACATTTCTGACATGCTATTTCAAGAACTTTACCCAGCTTTATGTACTGAAGATAAAAAATGCGAGATATCGCCTCTAGACAAATATGTAATCTCACTAAGCAGTAAGGGAGAAGTAAACTACAAAATGAATGTAATAAGAATAAAAGTTAATACTAGCCTGTCTACTGTTAATTTCGGGAATAATACTTTTGTTTTTATTAAAAACAGAGATTACGAAAAAATTGCACCAGTCTATCAACCATACACAGGAGAAGGACCCATTGATATAACCGTTTACTTTGCTCCTGTTAAGTATAACTTTGAGTATATGACAGAAACTGAAGAAATAAGAGTTGTAATTAAACTGAGGAATAAGCAGGAGGGCGTAGGCAGGATTAAAAAAATAACAATAGTAAGATATGGGAATCTTTCACTTCTTAAAAAACCGGAAGTTTGTCAAGGCGTAGGTGGAGATTATATTCTTTCTTCAGAAAATGAAAGAAGCGAGTACATTCAATTTTCTTCTCCGATGACTTTAGCATCATATCCTCAAACTTACTTATGTGATTATATTGTGCCAGAAGAAGTAAGAGCAAGCAAAATAACATCACCTTTTGAAACTGTTGTTTTCTTAGTAATTGTAGAATACGATTATGAAAGAATGTATGAGAAAGAAGTTGGGGTTACCGTTCTTAAATAAATGGTTTTATATTCAAAAAATAAATTTTAAAATATGAAAAAGGCTGATGTTTCTATAACTGCTATTGTTTTTATTGTTTGTGGGATAATAGCTGTGATATTTGCTGGCGCTCTAATTTTTAAAGTTCCTGGACTTTTTGGCCAACTTTTAGGCTATATTCAAACAGGCTTAATAGCTACTGGTGCAAGCATTATAGATTTCTTGATGAGTATATTTGGTAAATATTTCAGTGCTCTTGCTTCAGCATTAGGAGTAACTTTAAACGTTGTTGTACCAGTTTTGATTTTGCAAAAAATTTGGCCTACTTTAAGTTTAATTTGGAAGACGTTGGCATTAGAAAGTAGTCGTGGTCCTTTTGGTTATCCCCTTAGGTGGAGACTTTCTGAAATTGGGTCGATGTTAAAAAGTGGGCTAAGCAGGCAGGCCATTTTAGCTGGAATTAAAAATTTAATTAAAACTACAGCTGTTATGTTTCTTGTTACACTAGGAGCAGAGTTAATGTTTAATTATTTTGGAGTTCCTCAATTTATTGATAATTTAAATTTACCTGGTCAAGGCGCTTCTATAGGTGGTTTTACATGGTCTTGGGGAAGTGCAACAACTAGTGCATTAAGTGCCGGGTTAGGAGTAGTTGCATTAGCTGCCCTTGGCTTAGGACCAGTTGGTTGGGCTGCTGCTGCCATAATTATAGGTTCTGGTATAATAGGTGGTTTTATTCATTGAAAAAAAATTAGAAAGAAAGAGTAAGAAGGGCGATGCTACAATAATGGTTATAGTAGCCCTTTTTCTTGGAATTTTAATTTTTGTTGTAATGGTTGGTTTTGTTTTTAAAATTCCTGGCCTAGGTGGACAATATCTTGGATTTATTGCTAATGCTTTAACTTTCACTATTTCAACAATTTGGGATTTGTTAGGGAGAATAATTGCACCGCTTATCAAAGAAATTCAGGAAGCAGCACTCTGGTCTGCTTTAACTATCGGAATAACTGTTCCTATTCTTTTTGCAATGAGAGCTGTTTTAGCCCACGGGATTAAACTTACTGCAGGTCAAGCGATAAGAAGTTTATTCAGGTTATCATTTTGGAAAGGTTTAGCATCAGAAATAAAAATGGGTATTTCACACTGGTGGGGAGGTGTAAAAGAAGCTTTTTCTGTAGGAATTAGAAATGGCTTTAAATACCTGACAAAATCTTTGATTACCAATGGGTGGAAAATAGCTGCAGGTTTTGCTGTAGGTATGGCTGTTGAAATTGGAGTTACCTTTGGTTTAGATTATTTAAGCTATAAGCTTGTAGGAAAAGGTTTTGCTCAAGCCATAAATGATGCATTGCCTGGAGGAGGAGTTTATCGAATAGGTCCAGCAAGCTTTTCTGTTGGTAGTGCTACTCAGTCAGCAATTTCAGGAGCTATATCAGGAGCTGTAGTAGGTGCTATGTTTGGAGGCCCAATTGGTGCAGCAGTAGGAGCAGTTATAGGAGGAATTGTTGGATTTTTCACAGGTGGGTTTTTCCACTAGTTTAAAATAATAGAAAAATTAAAATATTAATTATGAAAGGAGACGTACCTGTAGCTTACATAGTAGCTTTAATACTTGGGATTGCAGTACTTGTAGCTTTAGGTTACTGGTTTTATACTACAGGAGGTAGAATAGGTCCTACACTATCCCAACAAGAATGTCAAATGAGATTCCAGCAGAATTGTGAAGCATGGAAAAATTCAGGGTATCCCGCGAAAATGACAGTAAAAGTAAAATGTGATGATAATGGGGCAAAAGCATTAGCAAATGTTATAGGCCCTCAAGCCTGTGGTGATACTTACTGCAATTGCGAAGACACTGACAATTGTAAAAATTGTCCCGGCACATGGCAAAACGTAAACCTTGAGGTTAATAATGGTAATTGGTGGAATTACATAGCTCCAGGTTGTGCAGAAGCTTATGCCATACAAATCAAAGATAAAAGCGACTGCCCATGAACCAGAAAGCATTATCAATACCGATTTATGTATTCGTAATAGTCCTTTTAATAGGGTTTATTTTAGTAGCGGCTGTGACAATTCTAATGAGTTGGCTTTCTGCAAATAAATGTATAGGTTTACAATCTACTTGCGCTAATGCTAGAATAAAATTTTGTGAAGATTGGCATGGAAAGTGCAGTAATTTTGATTGTGAGGAGCCTAGCTGGAATAGTGAAATAAAAACGTGCGAAACATACGAAAGAGGAACAAGAGAAATACCTTGTCCAAAACCTAAAGCAGAAGAATGCAAAGAAGCTTTTGAGGAAGAATAAAATGAAAGGGCAAGCAGACATTGTTGATATGTTAACTGTTTTAGGTTTAATTGTTTGTTTTATAATGCTTCTTATGCAAGTGCCAAAAATTTATAAAGATGTTTTTGATATGCTTGCTTTATCATCAGCAGAAGTTGTTTCTAGGGATATTGCTGGTTTAATTTCTATAAGTGCTGCTGCCCCTTATAAAGCAACTCTCATTTACAACACAACTTACAGAGAGATAAGCTATACTGTCGAACTCAAAAACAGACAAGCAAATGTCACTTATCTTTTGAAAGGGGAGGCTACAGAAAGTGTCACTGCACCTTATGCTGTAGACAATTTGAACAAAAAAATTGAAAATCAAAAGTGTTTTATGATATCAAAAGACCCTAATTACAATTTTGATTTTGGTGTATGTCCTTGAAAGGTTTAGCCTTTGCTGTAAACGAAGTAATCCAAATTGCAGGAATAGTTACCTGTATTATTTTTATAATCTTCCTATGGAAAGGATATTATTTTGATATAGGAATTAAAGTAGAAGAAGGGAGAGAAGAAAGAAGTGCAATAACTATAGGGAACATTCTTTTAAGTTCACCTAGACTTGCTTATGAAGAAGATGGAAGAATTCAAAGGGCAATTCTAGATTCCTCAAAAATTTCAAGTGTATCTGCTAACGATCTAATTCAGGAAGTATGCTATCCAAACACAAAATATAAAATAGAGATAAAAAATTTGAGGACAGGACAAACTTGGGAAATTAAGCCCGATTTAACTAACTATGAATTTAAATATGAGAAAAGTTTTCCTATCTCAATTAAAATGAACGACCAAATAGATTTTGGAATTATGAAAGTTAAGCTCTATCATTATAAACCACCAGAAGAAGAATCTTCTAGACATCAAGGAGGGAGGGAGGGAATTTGAAAGGATTTTCAAGTTTTTTGGCTTTAATCATGGTAACCTTTCTTATGGTAATAATTATATTACTTCCGGCTCTTGCAACCACTGTTCATATAAGAAGAATGATAAATTTTGAAACAAAACAAAACAATGCTCAGCTTGCTTTACTTGCTTTGCTGTCTGCTCAAGAAAATAAAAAACCTGTTTACCAAATAATTTCAGAGTATATTGCTTTTTCCAACAAGCCAGATATAAGCTTCTTAAAAAACAAACTAGATAATCTAATCGAATCCAAATGTTACAAGCTTTACTATTTTGAAGGAGCTCAAGAAAAAATTCTTGCAAAATCTAGTTGTACTCCTAAGCAATACAAAGCAGAAGCTGGAATTGTTCTTCCTTTTGGAAGTAAACTATATGAAAAAATTTATCTGGTGGTAGATTGAGTAAAGGAATAAGTTTGATAGGAGTGGTAATAGTAGCCCTTTTATCACTTATTATAGCAGAATTTGTTATCCTTCAAACTTCGATAGTAGATAGTTCTGAAATAATAAGAGCAGCCAAAGAAACTGCTATAGCTGAAGATATAAACAATTTAGAATTTTTGAAAAGAGCACAAAAGTATACTTTAAACTACAGCTTTTATGGAAGCTATTATTTCTTGGGAAAAAGAGGAGGTTATTTGAATTTTGTAAATGTTAAATCTTACGACTGCACTCCTTACTGGCAATTTTATGATGAAAAAAAGTATCCAAGCTTTTCAGAAATTACAAATAACTTAAAAGAAGCTTCTCAAAGAATATTTTACAATTATCTTGACAATTTTAGAACCGAAGAAATAGCAGTTCCTTTTCATGAAATAATAATTAAAAACATGCCAAGCTCAGAATCTCAAGCTTTTCCTTCTTATTTTGATGTTGATGTAAGAGCTAGAGTAAACTTAAGGTTTGAGAGCAAATATGTAAAAATAGAGGATAAAGGTGATTTCAGCGGTAAAGTCGACGCAGGACTTTTAAACGAGTATATTAGAGCTAAGAATTTTATAGAATCTCATGATTTTAAACAAATAGTTATTGATGCTATAAAAGAAGCAAACTTAAAAAATGTTTGCTCTTTAACCGCTTCTCAAATACCAAGCGACGAGGCAGTTTTTAGTAGTTCTGATTGTAATGGAAAAAGCTTTTCAGAAGCTAGAAACTTAATTGAAACTAAAATAAGAGAAAAACTTGCAAGTTTAGGTATAGGGGATGTTATAACAACAAGTGAAATAACTCCAACCTGTAGCTACACTAAATCAGATTCTCAGTACACAAAAAATTGTAATTTTAATTTTGATGCAGGCTATAACGCCTTAATTAAAATTGTAAGTGATTTAAGATATCCTTTAGAAAATGAAATTAAAAATTTTGAATTCAAGTTTAGAGTTTTGGTAGGAACAAAAAGTTTTCCGTCATTAGAATTGGTTAATAGCTGTCAAGAAAAACTATAATCAATAAATTGCTTGGAAGTGCATAACTACTTCTTCTGGAGAAATCGCTCTTGTGTAAATTCTTAGCTCATCCATGTAAAGTCCTCCTATTTCATTTCCTTGTGCATCTAAAGCTTCTGGACAAGCTGTATCCTTACATCCAACATAAAGCGGTGCATCGTAAGGATCACTAGAAGCAATTATTCCCAAATGACATTCAGCTTCTCTATCAACTCTTCCTTGAATATAAAATTTTACTTTGCCTGTTTTATTCTCATACGTCACAGCTATATGGTTATAGCCAGTAGTTAAACGATTACTTGTTAGAGAGCAATAACCTATATTTTTTATCTTAATCTTAAATTCAATTTTATCGTCGCCTGTCAACTTTAAACAATAATTCGCTCTTCCGTTCAAGCAATCGTTCATTGAATTTCCTTTGTAAAGGAGGTATATATCTCCATGACTTCCGACTACTTTAAGCCAAAAGTCTATAGTCATTCCTTCTACATTTTCCATGTTTAGCATTTTTCCTCCAATTTCAGAAGAATACTTTGCTTCAACATAATCATTATTCTTAAATCTAATTGCTCCTGAACCTACCATTATATCATTTTTATCTAGTACCCACATATCAGAATCACCGCCACAATCTCTTCCGTTCAACTTTCCTAAAGTACCATGATTGCTTAAATCTTCTACACAAGTTCCTGTACCTTCATCAAAATGGTATAGAACTGCTATATCTTCAATGGGCAAACCAAACCATTGCCTTAGAAGATTTAATATTCTTTTTTCAATTCCAGGAAAGGTTGCGATTAAAGCTCCGACAACAAACAAAATAATAATAAAAATTGCTACATAGAAAATTGTTGGAATTACTTGGATTCCTTTCATTTTATTCCCAGCAAAGGTTTAAATTAACACATAACCAATTTTTCAAACTCTCTGTCCCTTCTGATATTAATATTGCAATATCTATTAAAAAAGTTATTATCAAATCTCCAAAAGCTAAAAAATAAAAAGCAAAACAAAAACCTATGAGGATTAAAAGAATCAGCTGAGAAGTTAAATTTGTAATTTCAAGCCTAAGTAAACTCATGAGGATCCGGGGCAAAAGGGTACTAATGGCATAACTTTTTTAACAACCGACTCACAAAACCAATTCAACAAACCTGCTATAACAACTTTTATTCCTTCAATAAGTGTTGAAACTCCTTTTTGAATAAACCCCCAAAAGAAAGCAAGCAAAATTATAGCAAAGATTAAAGAACCGATAATTATCAAAACCTCTCCAGTCATTATCCCTTTCATTCACTCGCCTGGTAATTTTTCAAAAAACTCCTTAATTAATTTATAAAATCCTGAATAAAAAAAGATTAGCAATAATAAACCTACTATTAATAAAACGATGAAGAGCAAAATGTATTTGTTTACACTTCCTTTCATAATAATTCACTTGGAACCATTAATGTAAATATTGAATATACCATTACCAGCACTATTAAATAAAATATTACACCAATTAAAACCCTTTTCCCCATCAGAGATTTTTTCAAAACGTCTTCATCACCATTTTCAATTATACTTGAAAACATGGTCATTAAAGCAATTATTTCTATTATATAAATTCCAACTACAACTTGGAAAAAGTGAATAGGTATCATGGCATCCAAAGTTATGAAAGAAGAAAGTATACCCTTACTAGCAGATGTTAACGGGCCATAACCTTCAACTTTTTGATAAATAAGTTCTGCATTTCCTAAAACAACCAAAAGTTGCATTATTATTGCTGCCAAAGCAACCACAATCCCACCAGCCAAAGGAGCTAAAAGTAAGGCTTGAAGCTTAAGGGTTGAAGTTATTTCAGCCATCAAATCTTTCAAATTTTCCTCAACTGAACGAGCATTTTTTAGGTAAGTTGAAATTGAAAGCATAGTTTTAGAAATAGCAGCAGAACCTTTTTTCTCTATTTCTACAAGAGCTCTCATCACAGTTTCTATGAGAGCAGAAGGATAATAATTGATAGCCCCGTATCTTTTATCAAAAACAGCTTGCTCTAGCGTAACACCAAAATTTTCTATATTTTGAAGAATTGATTTTATGAAATTTGAAATCTTTAGATTCTTTAGTTTTGGCAAGACTTCAGAAAGGGCTTTTTCTATCGGAACACCTAAGTGAAGTCTATTACCTAATTGGAAAATAGCTTCTGGGAACTCTGATTCTATTGCTACTATTTCCTCTCTTAGTTTGACCTTTTCTCTTGTTGTCAAAATCATATAAATTGAAAAAGCTAGAGCTATTCCTAATGTTACTAAAAGAGAAGTGTAAAGCTGCTCTGGTGAAAAAGCTGCTTCTATCGATAACATCCCTAAAAAACCGTAGAAAGTTAAAAGCCCTCCTACTAGCAAGGATAAAGTTAAGTTTTTGCTTAATAACTTTTCTTCTTTGAACTTAGGATGTCTTGAAATATCTGGTTGATGAAAACTACAAGGCCTTCTATCTAAATACATCTTCATAAGCCAATAAACAACTAAAGGTAAAATTATATCATAACCTATAGCCAAAGTTAATGGTTGAATCATTTCTGGCAAGAATAAAGACATTATAGGAAAGAAAACAACACCGATAAGAGGAAGCAAAATTCCTAAAGCATTTATTACTGTAATAGGTGTGTTAAGTTCTCTTGCAAAGAATTTCATTCTATCTTTTGTCCCTTCCAACATCACAGAAACCGCTTCATCTAAAATTTTTTCCATTTCACCAGGGCCATAAAGTGAGGCATTTTTGATTAAGTAAAGAGCTTCTGTAAATTCTTGGTTATCTTTTTTCCATTTTTCTATAAAATTTTCCATAGCTTCTTCTGTTGTATATTTTCTAGAATAAATTTCCCACATTAACAGTTTGAGGTCATAAGCTAAAGTTCCTCTCAAATTTTTTGCTGCATAATCTATTGCTTTTTCTAGAGTGGGGCTTATTTTCATAGAAGTTGCCATAAACAAAATACAAAGAGTCATTTCAGAAGATGCGTTTATTCTAAACCAAGCAGCATAATGCATAGGATAATCGTACAAAAAGTAAAAAACAACACCTGCAAGTATCCCGACTAGAAGAAAGAGGGCTGGATAAAAAAGATTAAAAATTATTATAAAAATAGTTGGGACAAGAAAAGTAATTAGTGTTGCCAAGAAAGCTAAAGAAAAAGCTCCTGTGGGAGTGATATTTAGATGGGAAAAATTGATTAGCTCTTCATATTGCTTTTCTAAACTTTTCCATGGTCTTATTGGCAATATTTTTTCACATGAATTACAAAGGTTTTCATACCAATTTTTTCCAAAAAATTCGATTTTTTTCACCTCAGCCTTTCTTTCAACCATTCCAACCATTTCTCATAAATCATCTTTGAGTCTAAAGCACCAACTTCTTGTCTAACTTGTTCTGAAATTAAATGAAACATATCGTTACTATCACAAACAAAATCTGCCTCAAGTATTTCTGGCCTGTTAAGCTTTTCTGCATATTCAACCAAAGTTTGCTTGATTTTTCCTCTTAGTAAAATATTGTCCCAAACATCGTCCCATCTTCCATGCCATTCTCTTACCCTTTTTGCTATTTCGTTCAAAACATAAGATTCGCCGTCTATCAAAGTATCGGTTGGCTTAAGCCTGTCTTCCTTTGAAGAATATTCCATCAAAGTAACAAAACCTCCTTCATCTGAAGGATCTTGCTTCCAATGTTTTCTTACTTCTGTTAGCTCAACGACTCTTCTAAATCTGTGCAAGCCATCAGGAGAACGGAGCATGTTGCAGATTGTTATCAAATCAATAGCTTTAAAGCTTGTTGGAGCAACTCCTAAATCATGAACGACTCTATCATAAACTCCATACGGAGATTCACCGTGAATTGTTCCTGCTACTACGTTAGCCAAAGCACCTATCCTCATTGCCTCAAAAAGAGCTACTGATTCTATGCTTCTTACTTCGCCGACTATCAAACAAGAATCTCCTAATCTCAAAGCAGTTCTTAAAGCTTCATCTGCAGGTAATTCAGTTTCAACCCTTGTTATTACTGAACGTGATTTTAACCTTTCAATGTTATAACCTAATTGCCTTAAGTGAGTGACAGGAATTTCTAAAGTGTCCTCTTGCAAAATTATCCTAAACTTTCTCATTATCTCAAGTAAAAGAGCAGAAAGCAAACTTGTTTTTCCAGAACTTCGCCCTCCTGCAATCAGCAAGGCCCTTCCTCCATCTACTATAAAACTCATTAAGCCTGCGTACAAAGGGTCAAACATTTTTGCTTTTAAAAACAAAGGGAAGGTCCAAGGCCTTTCTCTATGTCTTCTGAAAGCAAAAGCCAAACCTTCTGGACTTAAAGTTCTTGTTATTGCTGCAACTCTTGCTCTTCCTCCTGGAACTTCAAGCTCACAATCTAAAACAGGGTTTGCTTCGTCTAATGGCCTTCCAGAATAAAGTCTGAAACGAGTTGCCCAAGCTTCTGCATCCTCTCTTGTTGGAATTAAATTTGTTTCACATTCTTCAAAGTCTGAATGGAAGATATAAATTGGGGTTAGGCCGATTGGAGAATTTATATAAATGTCTTGGATTTTTTCATCGCTTAAAAGAAGTTCAAGAACACCAAAACCTGCTGTATACCTTGCTAAAAGCATTGCTAATTCTTCAAGCTCTTCTGGTTTAAGCTCTATATTCATGCTTCTTCCTATTTCCCTTATCAAATCCTTTCCTATGTTGAAGAAAATTTCTCTTGCTTTTTGAGGTTCAGTAATTTCTGTTTCGGTTGGCTTGTGAGCAGCAAGATAATTTCTTGCTCTGTCAAGAATTATAAAATTCTGCTCTGAAAGTTTAAATTCAGGAGGAGTTATATGGTAAACTAACCTTACCTTCCCTGGAACTTTAAAAATTTCGACCAAAACATTGTTTGGCAAGTAATACTTATCTAAAAGCTGTGCATTTTTTGGAGGAAGGAGCATAAAACGAGTTAGCATAAAATTTGGCTTGACCAAAGGATGAAAAATTTCCCTGTAAATTTTCCTATCTCCTAACTTATAACCTTCTAGCCTTTCCTTTGCTGTTTTTATAAGCTTACAAGAAGAAAGAATTTTTTCCATTGGCAATAAAGCATTTTCCAAGTAATGAGTAAAACATTTTTTTAGTTCAGCTGGAGCCTTTTCCTCGTTTATTTTTGCTGCAACTATCATTTTTTGCAATCTTACGTAAGCAGCTATCGGATCCTTTCTCAAAAGTTCAAGTATTAAAAATTGCAAGTCTGAAAACCTTTTTGAGAAAAAATTTTCACAGCCTGCAGGAGTAAGCTTTTCCATCGTCAAAATTTTCTCTTCGTTTAAAATTTTGTTGTAAGCTTCAGCTATTTCTCTTAAAATTTTTACTTGCTCAAAATCGTATTCATTTTCTCTTGTCTCTGCAAGAACTATTCTTTCAACATTCTTCGCTTCCAAAAGCTTGTCTATAGTTTTTGCCATGCATGCCTCAAAATCTTCTATGCTCGAGCCAAAAACACAGCCTAAGCAATTGACCCTTAAAACCCCTTCTCTTAACTCATAATCGCAAACCAAACTTATCGCCTTATTTAAATTTATCTTTTTCCTTTCACAAATTCTTTATTAATGGTAGAAGAAAAGCCGATAAGCATTAGGCCTATTATAAACGAGATAGTTAGAAGGTTGAATGAAGACGGAAGAAGAATAAGAGACATTGAGTTAAGAATTGAAAGAATAGAAACAAACCTTTCAAACATAGAAGAAAACTTGTTGAATCAGCTGAACGATTTGAAAATAGATGTAACAAAAGTTGGGAAAAAAATTGAAGGTTTTGTTGAAAAGTTAAACTCCTATGAAAGTGAGATTTTAAGACTGAATAAGGAATTGAGTAAGACTGCTAGCAAAGCTGATCTGAAAAAAATAGAAACTTATGTTGAAATTCTTAACCCAGTAACTTCTAAATTTGTAACAAGAGAAGAAATGGAAAGGGCTTTGGAAGAAATAAGAAAAAAGAAAATTTAAGCTTATTATTTTAAAAAACAAAAAATAATTTAGTGGTTTAATGGCTGTGCCTTTAGTTAAAAAAGAAGAATTGTCTAGACCTTCTGTTTTGAGCAGAATAGAAGAGCTTTCTTCTCGTGGCTTATCAGAAATAGAGATAATCGATACTTTAAGAAAAGAGGGTTATTCGCCAGATGAAATTGATAAAGGTTTAACAGAAGCTTTGAAAATGGGAGCTACAGAAATAAGAGCTCTACCTCCAAAACCAAAAGAAGAACCAAAAAAACTTCCTCCTCCACCTCCTGAACCTCCAAAACTTCCTGCAAACTTGCCTGCACCTTTAGAGCTTCCTTCAGAGCCAATGCCTCAGGTTCCTGAAGTTTCTGTTCAGCAAGATTATTTCTATCCAGAATATTCGACTGAAGAGTACATAGACTATATGGTGAAAGAAAAGACAGAAGAAATTAACAAAAAGATAAATGAGTTCATGCTTAAGCAAAAAGAGTTAGAATCAAAAATTTTGAGCTTGCATGAAAAGTTAAGTGAAGTTTCTCAAGCAAAAACTAGTGAGCAACAATTAATAGGAACAAAAATAGACTCTTTGAAAGATTTAATAGAAGAAATGAACGTTAGGCTTGAAAGTCTGGAAAAAGCTTTTAAAGAGACTTTGCCTGCTTTAATAGAAAGTATAAGAGCTTTGAGTGAATTAACACAAAGGTTGAAATCATAAATTTTACTTTAAAAACATTTCTAGTGTTTTAATACGCCTTAAATGTTCTAAAGCATTTTCTCTTCCTTCTCTGTAGATTTGTATTTTATTTTTTAATACATCAACAACATTAGCATCAGCCTTAAGAATATCTGAGCCTACTATCATTTCATACGCAGCTGCCATCTCAAAAAGGTTTGCGCAAGATTTTTTTATTTGGTCAAGATACTTGTCTCCCATTTGACACCACCAAAAAGTAATAAGAAAGAAAAGTATTTAAGCTTTTAATAAAGCTCGTGAGACATTCTTAAGTTTCGCATTTTTTCTCTTACCAAATCCAACCTTTCTTTAAGATTCTTGATTTTTTTGTTAATTCTATCCATCTCTTTTGGGTCTTTTGCTTGCGAAAGTTGTTGGTAGAGATCTGCTATTTGTTCTGAAAGAATTTTTTCTTCATTGCTTAAATGTGTCATGCTACTTCTAAAATGTTTATAAATGTCCGCTCTTCCTCTCCATCTCCTAACAAAATACAAAGAATAGAATAAAGAACCACCTATAAACATAAAAAGGAACATTAAATAACCCCAAATGCCTGCAAAGGCTAGAGTTAAGCTAACAAGAATAATAAAAATTTTGCTTGGTAAAGTCAGAAAAGCCATGGCAAAAGCTATAACTATTTCTATAGCAGGTGTTCTCCAAAAAATTCTTATTTGCCTCAATATACCTAGTAAAATAGTAAAAAGAGCAAGAAACGGAACCATAAAGTTAAAAATAAAATTTCTTAGGTTTTGGGAAGGTAACCATTCTGCTGGTAAACCAAAAACTTGCGTCCAGAAATATTCTAAACTCCAAAGCTCACCATACTCTTGAGCTTTTGCTGAAGTAATTAAGACTAAAAAAATGAAAAAAATTAAGAAAAAGTAGATTTGTTTTTTCATTCCTATCAAATAATATTTCTTTTTTTAGAAATTTAAATTATTGTTTTAACTTAAAAACATAAATTTAAAAATTTTTTTATAGACTTAATTATTATGGCAAAATCCATTATTCAGGAAATGTTCCAAGAGGCAAAGAAATTTGTTCAGCTATATCATAAGAAAGGGGCGAACGATGTAGAAATCAATCAAATACTTAGTAAAAGACCTTTTATTCAAGGTGAATTTATTATTAACTGTGTTTTAAAAATTGGTCTTAAGCCGTTCTCTGAATTACCAGAAGTTGAACATTCAAAAAATTATAGTTATAGAAATCTGCAACAACTAACTAAAGAGTGGAAAAGTTTTATCAAAAAAGAAAGAGAAGAAGGCTTAGTTCCTTCAACCTATACTTATGACTGGTATTTTGGGGCAACAAAACTTCCTCGTAAAATACCCTTAACAAATAAAAAAATAGAAAATTTTGCTAAAAAGTATAAACTTGAATGTTTTTATTTAACCGAAAAAGATAAATTTGGAGAAGAGAAATTAAGTCGTGTTTGTTTAACTGATCCTTTACAAGATCTGGAAGAAGCAACTTTATATCAAGATGGCTATTGGGTTGGAACAACCTTAGAATTAAGCGAAAAAAAAGATGCAAGATTGTATGAAAATATTGGGAAAGAAATTTATGGGCTAAAGGAAAAAGTTTGTTCTTTAAAAAGAAAAATAAATTCTCTTAGAAGAAGGTGGAAAGGATACTGGGAAGAAATAGACAAAAGGATGGAAAATATCGAAATAGGTAATATTGAAGCATCTTCAAACAATTTGTTCGAAGAAGAATAATTTAAAAACTAAGTACTTGCAAATGCCCTTTCTAGTTCTTTTTGTTCTTTTAATGCCCACTCTAAGTCTTGCACTCTTTTTTTTAACATGGCTACTTTCTCTTTATCTACATTTTTAGCTGTTTGCGCCTTTAAAAGTTCCCTTCTTGCTTTATCTAATTCACGTGTAAGTTGTACAATATCTCCGGTTACACTTCTAACAAGAAATTTTTCTGGTTGTCTATAAAATGCTCTAACTAGAAGAATTGTACCAAATACAAATATGAAGGCCCATACACCAATACCCCAAGCACCTAAAAAACCAAATAATCCCCACACTATATATCTAGCTGGAGTTAGGATAGCTATGAACGCCCAAGCTAAAGCTATAAACAAGTTCAAATTCTTATCAGTGACCATCCAGCCTGTAACGAAATTCAATAAAGCTAATATCATGGCAGTAGAACCAATAAGAGGAACTAGAACCCACCAGATAAAATTTGGAAATACGACATCTTGCGTGTTAAGTCCTAAAATTTCGGCCATATGTTGTGGGAGCGTCTTTCCTTCTATAGTAATTGGTAGATAATTAACTACCATGCCAGCAATGAATAAAACAATCGTGAAAATAACCAAACTTGAAGCCTGACCTTTCTTCATAAATTAAAATTATATTTTAAAATATAAATACTGTTGGGGGTTATTCTGTAGCCATTTTCGCCCGCAATTCTTGAAGATACTTTATTTCCCTTCTAATATTATCCATCTCAGTTTTTATTTGAGTGGCTTTCATCATGTCTCCCTTCTCTACTAATTCTGTATGCTTTTTTAACAGCTCCGCTTGTTTCTGTGTAAGGTCAGCAATTTTTTGTTGAACATTAAGCATAATAAACTTTTCTGGGTGTTTATAAAATTTTCTAGAGAGGAAAATTGTACCAAATACAAATATGAAGGCCCATACACCAATACCCCAAGCACCTAAAAAAGAAAGTAAACCCCATACAACATATCTAGCTGGAGTTAGGATAGCTATGAACGCCCAAGTTGCCGCTATAAACAAGTTCAAATTCTTATCAGTAATAAGCCAGCGGGTAACAAAATTCATTAGAGCTAATATCATGGCAGTAGAGCTTATGAGAGGGAGAAGAACCCACCAGATAAAATTTGGAAATACGACATCTTGCGTGTTAAGTCCTAAAATTTCGGCCATATATTCAGTGAGAGATTTTCCTTCTATAGTAATTGGTAGATAATTAACTATTATGCCAATAACAAAGAGAATAATTGTGAAATAAATTAGACTTGTAGTCTGCCCTTTTCTCATAAATAAAATTTATTTTTTAAATTTAAAAACTTTTAAAAATTTTCTAACAATTTATTATTTGATGAGTATAAAGGAAAAAGAATCTGCAATAGAAGATTTTAAAAGTCAGGTGCGAAAGATTAGTTTTGATAAAGCAGAAACTCCTTACCTTATCGAAATGGCAATTTATCATTTCTCTCAACTCTCCGAGTATTTTCCAAGCTTAAGACAAACAGAAGAATATAAAAAAATGCAGGACATTCTTTCCTCACTTAAAAATCCTGCTAAAAAATTTTTTCTAAAATCTAAACTTCTTCAAGATTTGATGCAGTATAGCGGAAGACTTGTTGCAATAGCTTATGAAGAACTAGAAAAAGTGAAACCAAAAGAGCCAGAAAAAATTAAAGTTGAAAAGAAAATTGTACCAGTAGAAATCCCACCTTCTCCCTGTTATAAAGTTTTGGAAGATGTGAGTAAACTTTCAAACAGCTTATGGAGAGATAAAACGATAATTAGGAATGTTGAACCAATTTTTAAAGATTTAATCGAAGACCTTATTGAAGCTGGAAGTCCTTCTATTTTTATAGAAGAACTAAAAGAATACTTTCAATTCTTTTCTTCACAAGAAGGAGAAATAACAATTCCTCAACTCAAAAAGCTTGATTCTAGCTATTTGCCAAAAGATAGTAAATTAAAAAAATTGCTTACAAACATAGAACACTATGCTAAAAAAAGAATTGAAAAAGAAAAGATGAAAAAACAAAGTTATTTTTGATTGCTAGATAAAAATTAATTATGAGTATTTTTGATTTTTTACTTCAAGAACCTTTGCAAAATATTTTTTATAATTTTTTCCTTCCTTTTCTAGTAATGTTTGCGATTCTTTTTGGAGCTTTAGAAGGAGTAAGAATTTTTAACAGAAAGATTAATCTAGTTCTTTCTTTAGCTTTAACTCTTGTTGCAGCTTATGGAGGAGCTTTCTCTTTTTTCTCTCAATACCTTTTAATTTTAGGCCCTTATACTGCCTTTGCAGCATTTATTCTTGTTTTTTTTGTTGGAGTTTTAATTTGGGCTTTTGGAAGAGGAAAAGAAATTTATTATGAAAGTGCTGCTCCTCACAAAAAACTAGAAAAAATAAACAAGGAAATAGAAAAACTTTATGAAAAGTATAGAAGAGAAACAAACCCAGAAAAGAAAAGAGCTATAGATAGACAAATTATTGACCTTGAAAGAATGAGAGAACATTTGAGAAGAGAAGTAGAATCAAGATATTAGCTTATATTTTTAACAAAACAAATTTTAATTAATGGCAGATTTGTTCACACCAATAATTGAACAATTGGATAAATTGGGCTTTTTCAATTTTTTCTTTCCCTGGCTTGTTACACTTGCAATAATGTACGCTATTCTCCAGAAATCAAAGATTTTGGGAGAATCACCTTTAATTAATGGCGTAGTTGCTTTAAGCATAGCATTTCTTGTTTTTGCATTCCCTGTTCTTTCTGGTTTTAGTTTAGCAACTCCTTTAAGCTCATTATTTACACAAACAACTTCTATTCTACTCTTTTTCTTTGTTGGTTTTTTATTAGCAAGTTTATTTTATCCAAATTTAACCCAATTTTTAATTCAGCAATTCACAAGAAGAACCACTTTATACGCAATGGTTGCTTTGGGAATAGCTTTGTTTATAACTAGTGGTTTAGTCGGAACTTTTTGGTCTGGAGTAACAAAACCTCCTGAGCCAGGAAAAGCTGCTTTACCTCCTGATGTAATTTATTTGACAGTAGGTATAATATTATTTGTAGTGATATTGTTGTTAACTGGCTCAGTAGCAAGAATGGGAGGAAGCTAATGACAGACCCTTTCACAACAGTAATCTTGAAATTGAGAGACCTTGGTTTTTTTGACTTCATGCTACCTTTCATGCTTACTTCTGCAATATTTTATGGCTTATTAAGGAAATCTCAAATATTTGGAGATCCTGACAAAAACATAGCAGTAAATGCGGTAGTTGCTTTAGTTGCAGGTTTTATGGTTTGTGCTTATCCCATTCTTGCAGGAGTAAGCTGGCGGGAAAAGCTTCCTGTATTCTTTGCTCAAGCAATGAGTGCAATGCTTGTGGTTTTAGTTGGTTTGCTAACAACAAGCATGTTTTTACCACCAGACTTGCCTGGTAAACTTGCGGAAAAATTAGGAAGTAGAGCTTATGGTATAATTTTGATAGCAGGAATTTTGATAGGAGGGGCAATTTTAATTTCTAGCGGGCTAATATATGTTTTCTTTCCAGCTGGTGGTTTAGAAATCACGGGCCTTTCTGAAGATACTATTTTAACAATTGCTATAGTTATTCTATTTTTCATAACTATTTTGGTAATGGTTTGGGGAGGAAAAGGAGGAAAGTAAAATGGATTATTATGGCATAGTA
>Ga0207433_10002422_pt1 | contig 38051 bp, 40 predicted proteins | sample YelNatPaOPGAMG01_FD_187559 | JGI IMG/M metagenome (GOLD analysis project Ga0207433, IMG submission 187559) | Hot spring thermophilic microbial communities from Obsidian Pool, Yellowstone National Park, USA - OP-RAMG-01 (SPAdes) (version 3) | ecosystem: Environmental > Aquatic > Thermal springs...
TTAGATTTGAGACTACAAAAACAATTTCAGCTCAGTCTACTAACCAAAACATAACAATCAAAAACCTAGACGGTTCTACTACTACTATCGCAGGTGTTAAAATATCAACATCTGCAGGTACGGGTATAGGCGCACTAGCAGAGTCTATTAACAAATACTCAGACCTAACAGGCGTTACGGCTACGGCTAATGTCGTAACTACAGGTTCTGCGGCGATTGCGGCAGGTACTGTTAGTAATCTTGTTATAAACGGAGTGAGTATAGGTACTGTAGCAGACGTACAAGCTAACGACTCTGACGGCAAACTTGTAAATGCTATCAATACCGCCACGGCAAGGACAGGCGTACAAGCTTCACTTGATAGCCAAGGTAGACTAACGTTGACTTCTCTTGACGGCAGGGGGATAGTCGTTAGTAGCTCGGCTAACGTTACCACTAATATAGCGGGCGGCGGTACTACCACTACTGGTTCGGCAAGCATCTTTCAAGCTACTTCCTTTTCCCAGTCTTTTTCTGTCGGAACCAGTGGTACGATAAGCAATGTTACTATAAGCGGAGGAACTTATCCCGTAAGCGGTTCGTTTGATTTGTCAAATGGAGGCGGCACTGCTTTAGCCGCCGCATTGACAACTGCTTACCAGATTCTGACTAGTTCAAACCATTATACATTTACATATAGCGGTGGAAATATCACAGCAAACGGCACAACAAGTCTTAATGATATAATCGGTTGGAGTCTAACTTCTCAGGCTACACAGACGATAACTTCTACGTCCAATCCAATTATTGGATTTAGTTCTCTTGCCGATAGTAACTACGGCCGTCTAACATTCAGTAGACTAGGCGCGGCAGACATCATTATAAGCGCTAGCGGAGGAAGCGGAGCTAGCTTAGCGGCTAACTTTAACTCAAACGGTCATGAAGCGACAGCTAACCTAAGAAGTATCGCCGGAGGCGTAACATCGTCAGTTGCTCTAGCGGCAGGATTTGCTCTTAATACTACAATGTCTTCTGCAATGGTAAGCGGAGGTAACTATGTAAGTCAAGGTGCAGGTGTATCAACACTAGCTGGAGCTATGATGGTTATGAAAATAGCAGATGCGGCTCTACAACAACTAGATAAAATTAGAGCAGGACTAGGTTCGGCTCAAAATGAGATTACGGCTACTATCGCTAACATATCAGTTACTCAAGTTAACGTAACTGCCGCTGAATCTCAAATCAGAGACGTAGACTTTGCATCTGAGAGCGCTAACTTCTCAAAAAGAAACATACTAGCTCAATCAGGAAGCTATGCTATGAGTCAAGCTAACTCCGTACAACAAAATGTATTGAGATTGTTACAGTGATCTAACTATCGCAGATGCGCCAAGTGAGGTTTTAGTCGACTAATTTTAGTTTTAACACATGCCTATCTAGCACAACCGCTTTAAAATCGCCCTCAAACGCCTTAACGTCACCGAGCTTGCCTATTACGCTTATAAATCTACTTCTGGTCGTCTCATGACTTGCCGTTGCTTCAAAAACTATAGATTTACCAACCTCTACAGGTGCTAAAAATTTCGTATTTGCTTCAACAAGAACCACATTTGGGTCGTTAACTGCCGCCATGGCGGCAAAATCAGCGGCGCCGAATATAAAACCGCCGTGAACTAGATGGTTTTCATCAACAGACATCTCTGCCGTCGTGGTCAAAGAAACTTTCGCATAACTATGTTTTAATTCTAGTAGCTCACCACAAAGCGCCCTATTTATCATCAAATGCGTAACTAAAGCGTTTCGCCCCTCATCTATATTGTAAGCTTGTTGATCAGCCATCGCATACTCCTAATTTATTTACTTTTACACTTATAATAAGCTCTCAGAGGCGGTGGATAGCCTTCGATAGTTTTTTTACCGTCACTGCTCAAAAAGCTCTCAAGACTAAGTCCGCCTATCCACTCCGTTTTTCTCTGTTCGATTAACGTAGTCGGCTCTTCGGTCAAAAATTGTATATTTTCAAACCCCGCTCTTTTGAGCCACCCTTCAAACGTCTTTTTTGTAGGTATAAAATAAACATTCGTCATCTTAGCATAACTTTCGGACGGACACAACGCTATCTCATCGTCGCCTTCAATAATAAGAGAATCCACAAAAAGCTCTCCGTCATCCGCAAGCCCTTTTTTGAGAGATTTTAGAGATGCGATAGGGTCCGTTCGATGATACACGACGCCTAAACAAAAAATAGTATCAAACTTCTCGCCGTAACGAGCCAAGTCTTCAATACCTAATAGTTCAAAACGAATTTTAGAGTCTATAAACTTATCCAAAAAAGCAAACTGTGCATAGTATGGGGCGTATGGCTCAAAAATCGTGATTGATTTTGGAGACTCGGCTATCATCCTAAAACTATAATATCCGTTATTTGCTCCAATGTCTGCGATTTTCTTATCTTTTAAATCAAAGTAAGGCTTTAGCAGATTGTACTTGATAAAACTTCTCCATTCGGTATCGATAAACAAGTCGTCAATCTTAAACGGACCTTTTCGCCAAGGCATAAGCTGTTTTGCCAATTCAAACAAACTCTCGTAAGAAATATTTCCGCTAGTCGCTATCTCTATACAATCATCAAATGCGACGCTCTTTACGTCTGTAGTCAGGGCGTCTATACTAGCAAATATATCTGATAAATCTTTTCTGCTCCTAGCTTTAAGAATCAACTCTGAGCTTTTACTCGTCATTTTGTTTCTTCTCGCTACTGATATGAATATCTATCATACTATCAGGACATTTTTTATGATATATACCCTCCGCGTCATACCACTCTTCGCAACTACAATAATATTTTTCCGTAAAACCGCATTTTGAGTAGCAACCTGATAAAATAAATCCAATTGCAACCGTGAATAAAAATCTAATCAAGGGAGACCTTTTATGAAAGTTATTGACATATTCAAAGATTTAGCAAAAAAAGTTCCAAGATGCTCTGCAGACAAAAGCGCGATGATAGATTTTTTAATCGCTTTTGCCAAAAAGCATAGTTGTACATATAAAATAGACGATATAGGCAATATTCTACTGACTAAAGGCAATCCAAAAATTTGCTTACAAGCCCACTATGACATTGTATGTCTTAACGACGGTTCCTCGATAGAAATAGTAGAAGAAAACGGTTGGCTAAAAGCAAAAAATTCTACGCTAGGCGCAGACAACGGCATAGGAATCGCTATGATTTTGGCGCTTTTTGAAGAAGAGTATGAAATCGAAGCTCTTTTTACGAGCGATGAAGAGATAGGGATGCTGGGAGCTAGAGAGTTAAATCTCGAAATATCCTCACCGTATGTATTAAATCTTGACAGCGAAGAAGAGGGGTTTGTATATGTCGGTTGCGCCGGAGGATTTGAAATTATAGCTACTAAACAGCTTGAAAACAGCGTTTTTTCAGATGACGGCAATATAGAACAGATAAAAATAAACGACCTTCCCGGTGGACACTCCGGTATTGACATTGACAAAGAAATACCAAATGCAATTATAGAACTTTTACTCAAACTAAAAAAAACAAAATCGAAAATTATATCGTTTGAGGGAGGAGAAAAACTAAACTCTATCCCTATGAATGCAGTTTGTGAACATATACCAAACAATAGCGCAAGTAGCGAACTGATTGATTTTTTATGCTCCCTTCCAAATGGAGTCATAGAGAGAAATATCGACATGGGAATACCAGAAACAAGTATAAATTTTGCAAAACTAACCGTAAAAGACTCTATCACAACGGTGCAAATGTACGCTAGGTCTATGGATTCACTTAAAATGCTGGAGCTTGAAAACCTTTTAACGAGAACTTTTACTAGAAACGGTTTTGAGGTAAAAGCACGAGGACACTACAAACCATGGGAAGCCAAGGTAAATGAATTTGCCCAGTTTGTCAGAAATATTATGAAGAAATATTTTTTTACAAGCGGATTTAAGGCTATACACGCAGGGCTAGAATGCGGAGTACTGAAAGAAAAAATGCAAAATAAACAATTTGCGTCTATAGGCGCAAACATTATGAGTCCGCATACGCTAGACGAGAGAGTCGAAATAGTTTCCGTAGAAAAGGTTTATGAAGCGCTAAAAGATATTATCAGGTCTGCGTGATTTGGATTCAGACTAAAGATTGTTAAATGAAAAGAATGTATTGTAAAATAAACAAAAAACTTCGGTTTAAGCATTTATAATAGGAATTTTTTATGATCAACTCCTTGCGAGGTATGAACGATACACTGCCAAACGAAAGCGAGGCTTTTAGATATTTTTTGGATATTTGCGAACAGACTGCTTATAAATACGGCGTCAAACCTATTTTTGTACCGATACTAGAGGAGACGGCGCTGTTTAAGCGAAGCGTGGGCGAGAGTAGCGACATAGTAGGCAAAGAGATGTATAGATTCACAGATAAAGGTGAAAACGACGTTTGCATGAGACCTGAGGGTACTGCCGGAGTTGTGCGTGCATTTGTACAAGCAAAACTAGACCGCGCCGGCGGAAGACACGCTTGGTATTACTGGGGGCCGATGTTTCGATATGAGAGACCGCAAAAAGGCAGGCTTAGACAGTTCCATCAGTTTGGAGTAGAAATTTTTGGGGAAGCCGATATTACGGAAGACGTCAATGCCATCTGTATGATAGCGGATATTTTTGACGTTTTAGAAATCAAGTTTTCGGTAAAAATCAACTCTCTTGGATGCAACGAGTGTTCTCCGTCCTATCGCCAAAAACTTGTAGCTTTCTTGGAAAACATCAAACACGAATTATGTGAAGACTGTCATAGGCGTATCATCACAAATCCGCTAAGAACGTTAGATTGCAAGGTCGAAAAGTGTAAGGCGCATCTAGTTTCAGCGCCGAAAATAACCGATAATCTTTGCCTTTCGTGTGAAAACGACTTTACCAAACTTCAAAAACTACTACAATTAAAAAATATACCTTTTGAAGTCGACAAAAATCTAGTTAGGGGTCTTGATTACTATAATAAAACTGCATTTGAGTTTACGGCGGATACGGGCGGAAGTCAAAATGCCGTAGCCGGAGGCGGCAGATATGATAAACTAGTAGAATTCCTAGACGGCAAGCCGACTCCTGCTGTTGGTTTTGCTATAGGGATTGAAAGAGTATTGCCGCTAATTAACGTAGCCGAAGAAAAACGTGACGGTTTATATCTATGCACAACCATAGAGAGCGAATTAGAGACCATTTTCTTGAGAGGACTTGAACTGCGAAAGCATTTTGTCACACACATAAGCTACGATACCAAACAGATAAAAAATCATCTCAAAAATGCCGATAGGTCAAACGCTTTATTGTTTGTATGTATAGGCGATGAAGAGAATGAGAACGGTGAAGTTTGGATAAAAAATTTACGGACAAAAGAGGAGAGCAAGATTCCTCAGGGCGAATTAGAACAATATTTGGCAAGGATTTTGAATTGATAGATTACGGTATAAAAGTTTGGGGTAGAGACGACTTTTTCATAGAAGACGGAGTCGTAAAAATAAATTACGGTCAAAAACCGTCAATCTTGGAAATTGTCAAAGATATACGAGAAAACGGACATAGAGGACCGTTATTGCTTCGTTTTCCGCATCTAATACAAAAGCAAATCGAGCTGATGTATGCAAAGTTTACGAATGCAATAAAAGAATTTGATTATAAAGGTAAATTTCACGCCGTTTTCCCTCTAAAAGTCAATCAATTTCCAAATTTTGTCAAAAATGTCGTAGACAAAGGCGAAGCATACGGCTATGGGCTAGAAGCAGGTTCCAAAGCGGAGCTTATAATTGCCATGGCATTAAACAATATGGGCTCGCCTATTACGGTTAACGGCTTTAAGGACATGGAGATGATTTCTCTTTGTTTTATCGCCGCAAAAATGGGACATAATATAACCATCACAATAGAAGGCATTAATGAGCTTGAGCAAATTATCGAAGTAACCAAAAGACTAGGAAGCCCGGTTCCAAATATCGGACTAAGGATTCGTCTGCACTCTATAGGTGTCGGAATTTGGGCAAAAAGCGGCGGAATCAACTCAAAATTTGGACTATCGTCCACGGAATTATTAGAAGCCGTAGATATGCTAAAAGCGGCGGAATTACTAGATAAACTATCCATGATTCACTTTCATATAGGTTCGCAAATGGGAGATATTAATCCGCTAAAAAAAGCGTTAAAAGAGGCAGGAAATATCTATGCCGACCTCAAAAAAATGGGGGCAAGTAATCTAAATGCTATCAATATCGGCGGCGGTATAGCGGTAGAATACTCTCAACAAGAAAAAAAGTTAGACAGAAACTACCATTTGGAAGAGTTTGCAAATGACGTCGTTTATTTGATGAAAGGTATCGCGCAGGCAAAAGGCGTAAACGAGCCGGATATTTTTACGGAGTCCGGTAGGTTTATATCAGCTCATCATGCCATATTGATCGCACCCGTGCTTGAATTGTTCTCAAACGAGTACGAGTCAAAAGAACTCAGGCTAAAAGAGTTAAATCCGCCGCTTGTTGCCGAAATGCATGATTTATTTGAAACTATGAGCGAAAAAAACGCAAATGAGTATATGCACGATGCTACCGACCATTTTGAGTCGCTTTTGACGCTTTTTGATCTAGGTTACGTAGATTTACAAGACCGTTCAAACGCAGAAATACTTCTACACCTGATAGTAAAAAAGTTTATCACGATCTCAAAAGGCAACTATATAAAAGAGCTTAGAAGCATGCAAGAAACCTTGCAAGAAAAATATCTCGTAAACTTCTCAATGTTTCAAAGTCTTCCAGACTACTGGGGATTAGGACAAAATTTTCCTGTCATGCCTATACATAAGCTCGAAACAAGACCGACAAGAAGCGCCGATATTTGGGATATTACATGCGACTCTGACGGGGAGATAGGTTTTAATATCAAAAATCCGCTATTTTTACACGATGTAGACCTTGACAAAGAGGAGTATTTTGTAGGTTTTTTCAAAGTGGGCGCATACCAAGAGGTGTTAGGTATGCAACACAATTTATTTACTCATCCGACCGAGGCAACCATATATTTTGAAGACGACGGCTCGTTTGAAATAAGCGATATTATCCAGGCTCAAAATCTCATCGATATATTAGACGATATGGATTACGACATAAAAGAGATTGAGATTCGTCTCAGACACAAGATAGCCGATAGCAAACTAATCCATGAAAAAAACAAAAAAGAGATTATGGGAGAGCTATATGTATATATGAGTGAAAATAACTATTTAAGGACAATCAAACCTTGAGTTTACCACTTTTTACCACCATAAAAGAAGACTTTGCAAGCGTACTAGAGCGCGATCCGGCAATCAAATCACGAATAGAGCTATTTTTTAATTACCCCGGTCTTTGGGCTCTATTTTGGTATCGAATCGCTCATAAACTTCATCAAAAAGGCTGGAAAGTTCTGGCTAGGGTGCTATCCGGGCTATCGCAAATTTTCACAAATATCGATATTCATCCTGCGGCGACCATAGGCAGAAGAGTTTTTATCGACCACGGTATAGGAGTAGTCATAGGTGAAACCACGGAAATACACGACGACGTAACGATATATCAAGGCTCGACACTTGGCGGTGTTAGTTTGGAGAAGGGCAAGAGACATCCAACAATCTGCAAAAATGTCGTAATAGGCTCAGGCGCAAAAATTTTGGGCAATATAATTATCGGGGAAAATTCCAAGATAGGAGCAAACTCGGTAGTAATAAAAAATGTCCCGCCAGACTCAACCGCCGTCGGAGTACCGGCAAGGGTAATCCGCAAAGGAATGGACAAAAGTCCTTTTGCGCACGATAAATTGCCAAATATCGACGATGAGATTTTTAAATATTTGATAAAAAGAATAGAAATACTTGAGAACGCTATAATGAGTGGAGATAAAGATATAGCCGTCAAAGATCAATATCTAAACGATAGCTATGACGACTATATCAAGACACTGGATAAATAACTTACTTCACTATAATTTTTAAAATTTTTTGCTCGTTCAGAGGTCTATCCATACCGTCAGTTTTGCAATACTCTATCTTTTTTATAGCTTCAAGCCCTCTCGTTACTACTCCAAAAATAGTATGATGCCCGTTCAGCCAAGTAGTAGCAACAGTAGTAATAAAAAACTGGCTTCCGTTGCTATTTGGACCGCTATTTGCCATCGCTAACAGATAAGGTCTATTGAATGAAACTTTTGAAGAAAACTCATCCTCAAAAGGCTTTCCGTATATTGACTGCCCTCCCCTGCCTGTACCTGTCGGGTCACCGCCTTGAATCATAAAATCTTTTATAACTCTATGAAAAATCAAACCGTTGTAATAACCCTTATTTGCCAATTTGATAAAGTTTTCACACGCTTTTGGCGCAATATCTTTGAAAAGCTCCACCTCAATCTCACCTTGATTTGTCTGGATAATCACTGTTGGATTTGCCGCAAAAAGAGATAGTGACGCAAAAATCAAAAATAATAGTTTTTTCATTTTATTTTTCCTGTTTTATTTAATTTTGGATTGCAAAGCTACCATTTTAAGATTGCTTTACAGCTTGATTTTGGCATAAAAAAAGGCGCAAGAGGTTCGAACAGTCGATCGTCTCTTGCGCCGAGGTTTGGCACCAATGTAATTGTACATAAAAGAGGCTAAAACTCCGAAACCATTAAGATTTTGATATACTGGATAAAAAGCTCTTTTACAAAGATTGACATCGAGATATAAATAGCAAAAATCAGAAATTCTCTTGCTACTTTTGAGCAATCAAATCTAGCTCAAATATAATATTCAATTCCCACTATACCAAAATAGGAATCCATCACTCACGCACTAACTGCAAGTTTGGCTATAAATGCCGACCTGCTCATACCAGCCGCTTTTGCTTTGCGGTCAAGCTCGTTTAGTGCTGGTTTTGGCAGGCTGATATTTACCCTGATAGCCTCATTTGTAGGTGCCAAATCTCTCACTATGCCATCGACGCTCAAATCCTCATCGATGAGCGGAAAATGAAGCCCAACTCCGCCACCGATAAACTCCACGCTCTCTCGCTCTACCTTTGATGCGTTTGCAAGTTTTTTGGCATATGTGAAAGGCACGCCTATTATCAAGCCGTCATTTAGCTCTACAAATGCCTTTTCGTCATTAAATGCTATTGAAACCGCCACTCTTCTATTTTTATTTTTTGCGCTCATTCCAAGCCTCCAAACATAATTTCTGATTTTCTTTGACTATTACCACCACTTCTTTTAGCTCTTTTTGCTTCATACTTATAGAGTCTATAATCTCAAAAGTCTCCAAGTTTATCTTGGCATAACCATCACCCTTCTTGATATGTATATGAGCTGGGTCATGCTCATTACTATAAAAATACAATCTAAAACCATTTACGGTTATAACTTGTGGCATAAGATCGCCTTTTTATTGTGTATGAAATAATACACATATTTTAAGTGTGTGTCAAATATTTTGTACAAAACTTTCCACATACTTAGGCTATAATCCAATAATTTTGTTTATATCAAAGGAGTTAATAATAATGCAAATCAAGCTATCCAATAGAATAACACTTCTTCAAGAATCAATCACTATAGCAATTTCTACACTAGCCAAAAGATTAAAAGACGAGGGCAAAGATGTTCTAAATTTCGGCGCCGGAGAGCCTGACTTTGACACCCCAAAAGCCATCAAAGAAGAGGCAAAAAAGGCTCTTGATACTGGGTTCACAAAATATACTGCCGTAGAAGGTATAGCTCCACTACTTCAAGCTATTGCGGACAAATTGGAGCGAGAAAACGGCTTAAAATACTCTCCAAAAGATATAATTACGTCAAACGGTGCGAAACAATCCCTGTTCAACCTCTTCGCCGCTATTATCGATGAGGGTGACGAGGTCATCATCCCTGCTCCATATTGGGTGACGTACCCAGAGCTTACTCGTCTAAATGGCGGTGTGGTCATCGAACCAAAAACAGATGAGAGTACAGGTTTTAAACTAACAGCAGACGTATTAAAAACTCTAATTACACCAAAAACAAAAATGATTGTTTTGACATCACCGTCAAATCCTACAGGTTCGGTTTATAGCAAGGAAGAACTAACAGCAATTGCAGAAGTTTTGAAAGGCACAAATATCATCGTAGCAAGTGACGAAATGTATGAAAAATTGCTGTATGACGGTAAAAAATTTACTTCCGCCGCGGCAATCAGTGAAGATATGTATGCCAGAACCGTAACTATCAATGGTCTTAGTAAATCAGTCGCAATGACAGGATGGAGGTTCGGTTACCTAGCAAGTACAGATAAAACGCTCGTAAAAGCAATGAATAACCTACAATCACAAAGCACATCAAACATCAACTCTATCACTCAAAAAGCGGCAATTATCGGCCTAAATGGCTCTGTAGATGCCGAAGTAGAAGCCATGAGAGTAGAATTCGAAAAGAGACGAAATATAGCGGCTGACGGATTTAATGCAATCAAAGGGCTTTCGGTTTTAAAACCAGACGGTGCATTTTATCTATTCGTAAATTGCTCAGCAGTCGAAAAAGACTCTATGAAATTTTGCAAAGAACTACTCGAAAAAGAAGGTGTAGCAGTTGTGCCTGGAAGCGGTTTTGGAGTGGAAGGATATTTTAGATTTTCATTTGCAACAGATACGACTACTATACAAGAAGGTATCGAAAGAATTAAAAGATTTGTAGAAAATAGATAATCGAAAAAATAAAGGTCAAAAATGAGCATCTTAAAGCCAGAATTTTTTCGCAAAAAAAGCTACAAAAAATCAGAAAGCCACTTTGAACGAAGGCTAGATGCTATATCTCTCGTAATGTTAGGGATTGGCGGTACTATCGGCGCCGGTATATTTGTAATAACTGGTAAAGCCGCGGCTACGATGGCAGGTCCCGCTATCATATTCTCATTCATCTTTGCGGCTGTTGCAGTTGGAATATCCGCGCTAGTATATGCCGAATTAAGCTCGACAATTCCCGTATCTGGCGGAGCATATAGCTATACCTATACGACGATGGGCGAGTTAATAGCATGGCTAGTCGGTTGGAATCTGATACTAGAGTACGGACTTATAGTTCCTGCCGTATCCACAGGATGGTCTGGCTATTTTAGGGGCTTTATGGAACAAGCATTTCATATAAAATTTAACCCTGCTATATGCGGAGCATTTGACCCCTCAAAAGGCACTTTTATAGATCTATTTGCGCTTTTGATGTCTGGAGTTATATTTGGCATACTTACACTAGGTATAAAAAAAAGCTCTATGACAAATAATATTATCGTATCAATTAAGCTTGCCGTTTTGATACTATTTGTTATCGTAGGGATAAAATATATAAATTTCGATAATCTAAAAAATTTCACGCCTTTTGGTTGGAGTGGAGTACTTGGAGCCACATCTTTGATGGTTTTTGCATATCTAGGTTTTGATGCCGTAGCAACTGTTGCGGAAGAGACAAAAGAACCTCAGAAAAATTTACCGATCGGTCTTATCGTATCGTTAGCAATTAGCACCATGCTCTATCTTGTGGTCAGTTTTGTCTTGACAAGTATAATGCCGTACAACAAATTAGATGTTCCAGACTCTCTAGCGTATGCAATGTATCAGTTAAACGAACCGGTTATAGGTTCGCTCATAGCATTAGGCGCAGTTATTACGATTACGTCCGTACTATTGGTTATGGGAATAGGTCTTACTAGGGTTGTTTACTCACTCTGTCGAGACGGGTTGCTACCAAAAAGTCTAGCCGTTCTTCATCCTAAAACAAATGCACCGTATAGAGTAACGATTATAGCCGGAGTTATTTCTAGTGTTTTGGCAGGATTCGTATCGCTTGGTGTTTTGGCAGAACTAATCAATATCGGGACTCTTTTTGCATACTTTATGATAGGCGTCACGGTAATGCAACTGCGCAAAAAAGAGGATTATAAGCTGATAAAAGACGGATTTAGAGTTCCGAACGCCAAAATTCTGCTTCCGCTAAACTTAATACTTCTAGCAATTATTATGTACGGACTCTCTGCCGGAACATGGCTTAGATTTTTGGTGTGGAGCGTTATCGGTGTTGTTATTTATATTTTGTACGGTCAAAAACATAGCATTTTAAACGAAAAGAGACATTGAAGCAAATAGCCCTAATAGGAGCCACTGCAAGCGGTAAAAGTGCGCTTGCAGTAGAGTTAGCTCTCCGATATAACTGTCAAATATTATCGCTAGATTCACTTAGCGTATATCGTGAAATTGATATTGCGAGCGCGAAACCCTCAAAAAATGAGCTTTCGCTTGTAAAACATTACGGCATAGATGAAATTTATCCGAACGAGCATTTTAGCGCCGCACTGTTTTTTGATATTTACAAAAAAGCTAAATATGAATGCGAACAAAGTGATAAAAATTTAATAATCGTCGGAGGAACAGGATTTTACTTATACGCTTTAACAAATGGGCTTTCTAATCTGCCAGCTATTTCAAATGAAGCCTTAAAGACGGCAGGCGACGAACTACTAGATAAAAAAGCGGCATTTGACAAACTATCCCTCCTAGATCCGGAATATGCCGTAAAAATAGCGCCAAACGACAGCTATAGAATACAAAAAGCATTTGAAATATATTATCAAACCGGAGAAATTCCGACAAAGGTATTTAAATCAACTAACAAAGAACCGTTATGTCCCAGCATACCAATTTTTGAAATACTTTTCGACAGAAATGAATTGAGAGAGAAAATAAAATTCAGAACTCAAAAAATGTTCGCTGAAGGACTTGTAGATGAAGTTAAAAAACTAGAAAATAAGTACGGCAGAGAACCAAAAAGCATGAAGAGTATAGGAATAGTTGAAATTTTGGACTTTCTGGACGGTAAAATAACAAGTAAAGAGTCAGAAGAGCTAATCACTATCCACACCGGACAACTAGCCAAGCGACAGGAAACTTTTAATCGAAGCAAGTTCGCAAATGCCGTAAAAGATGCTCCAGAAAAGCTAAAAATATTGATAGGCGACTTTTTCGATGCTTAGGCGACTTTTTAGTATAATTACCAATATTTTTATAATAAGGTTCGGTTATGAAGTTACTTTTTAGTTTAACTATATTTTTTGTTACTCTCGCATTCTCGTATAAAGATATTGACAATACAGAACTAGAGCAGTTGGTATCAAATGAGGGGGCTATAATAATCGACGTCAGACTAGAAGACGAATGGAAAGATACCGGAATTATCCAAAACAGCATACCTCTAACATATTTTGATAAATCATTTAAACCTATGATGAACGAGTTCCTAAACGGAGCCAACAAAGCCACGCATGGCGATAAACTAAAGCCGATAGTAGTCGTATGCAGAACGGGGCAAAGAAGCGTTATAGCCTCACAAGCGCTTGACAAGACTGGATACAAAAATGTCTACAATCTCAAATATGGAATTTATGGCTGGAGATCTGACAATAAGAAATTGGTCAAATATGCAAAGTGACTACGATTTAAATGAAATTTTATTCATAAACGGAGCTAACAAATAATGTCCCCTCAAAAAAAAGCTACCGTAGTCTCATCTCTAACCGCATTTACACTAATTATTATTAAACTGATAGTTGGATTTATGACTGGTACTGTTGTAATTATAGCCTCAGCCATGGATTCAGCGCTTGACTTTTTGGTTTCATTATTTAACTCGTTTGCAGTTTCAAAAGCCGCAAAACCAATAGATGCCGAGTATAATTACGGTAGAGGCAAAATAGAAGGTATAGCAAGCGTTTTTGAGGGTGTTATCATTATGCTCTCCGGTGTATTTATTATTTATGAAGCAATGCAAAAACTAGTAAAACAAGAACCAACAACGCATCTAGGAGCTTCGCTTGGCGTCATGGTTGTTTCAATCATTATGACCGCAATGCTCGTAACTTATCTTAACAAAATACACAAACAGACAAATAGCCTAATAATCAAATCAGATGCCTTGCATTACAAAACAGACCTTTTCGTAAATTTAGGAATCATTGTTGCGCTCGGGTTAATATATTTAACAAACTTCTACTTCATAGACCCGCTAGTTTCGGTGTGCATTGCAATATATATCATATATTCAGCCGTATCAGTAATCAAAGAAGGGTTGAATATGCTTTTAGATAGAGCCCTAGAAGAAGAGACTGTAGAAGCCATAAAAGAGATAATAAGAGCTCATATAAATGCGCCGGAATGCATTATATCGGGATACCACTGGCTCAAAACGAGACAGTCAGGTACGGTAAAGTTTGTAGACGTACACTTGGTATTTAATGACAAAGTTCTACTGAGAGAATCGCACGCCATAGCAGACCATATAGAAGATAGAATAAAAGACCTTGATAATAATGCGCAATGGGTAATAAACATACACCAAGACCCATACGATGACGGCATAGAAAAAGTAGCTAAAAGCTCTTAAAACTCAAAAGCTTTTTGTCTCTTTTGCTATAATTTCGCATATTCAAAACAAAGGTTTATTTTGACACTTATCGACGCAGTTGCACTTGGAGCAATAGAAGGTCTGACTGAGTTTTTACCAGTTTCTTCAACCGGACATCTTATTATGCTTTCAAAAATTCTAGGAATTGAGCAGACGGAAGCTCATAAATCATTTGAAATTATCATTCAACTCGGCGCAATTTTGGCAGTACTTAGTGTTTATATGAGAAAAATTATAAGCGATAAGCAGTTAATGATAACACTTGCGATAGCGTTTTTACCTACCGGCGCTATTGGATTTTTATTATACAAATATATAAAAACTCTTTTTGTACCTTCAACCGTGGCATATATGCTAATCTTAGGCGGAATCGTATTTATACTTTTAGAAAAGTATTACAGAGCAAAAGAGCACCATATAACCAATACCTCCCAAATAACAATAAAGCAGGCTCTATTTATAGGATTTGCCCAATCTTTTGCCATGATTCCAGGCACTAGTAGATCTGGAGCCACAATTATAGGCGGACTGCTTAGCGGATTAAATCGTAAATTGGCAGTCGAATTTTCATTTTTACTTGCTCTCCCAACAATGTTAGTAGCCACATGTTATGACATTTTCAAAAATAGAAACACGCTGGTAGTTGATGACTGGAATGCAATTTTGGTGGGGTTTGGCGTAGCATTTGTCGTCGCTCTTTTTGCCGTTAAAACATTTCTAAAATTAGTATCAAGATTTAGTTTTACCCCTTTTGGAATTTATAGAATCATAATAGGCATACTGTTTTTGTGGTATTTCGTATAGGAATTAAATGGAAGATAAATTATTAGGTTTGGCCGTAGAAACAATCAGAATCGCACTCGTAGTCTCGCTACCGATGCTGTTGGCAGGTCTTGTCGCGGGTCTTGCTATCTCTATTTTTCAAGCTACAACTCAAATCAACGAAGCAACGCTTAGTTTCCTGCCAAAAATCCTGCTTACAGCCGCAGTCATGATATTTACAATGCCATGGATGATGAATATGCTTATTGATTTTACGGTGCGGCTGATAAAATCCATACCTACCTTTGCCTTTTAGATGACACAAAAAATTATCGATTTCTCAAAATACTCATCCATAAAGATTGGACAACCAGAAATCGTCAATATCATAGAAACAGACGAAGACGCAAAAGAAGAAGGTTTTGTTATAGGCGGTGCTTATAATCTTTTAGTATCGCAAAGTCCAAAAAAACTACTAATGTTATCATCCTCTTATGATTATATAAAAGAGAGTAACGGAATGATATTTGTCGGCACAGCTACAACCGGCGGAAAGCTAATGAGTTATGCCAAGAAAAATAATCTAGCCGGATTTGAGTTTTTAACATATATTCCTGGTACTATTGGTGGAATGTTAGCTATGAACGCAGGAGTAAAGGAGTACGAAATATTCGGTTCTTTAAGTGCTATTCGTTTTACGAACGGATATAAAAATAACGAAGAAATCAAGCATGAATACAGAAAAGCCGAACTTCCAGGTATTGCCCTAGAAGCCGTTTTTGAAAAGCGTTTCGGATATAACGAGGACCTAATCGAAAAGCTAAAAAAGATGCGTTCAAACCAACCTACAGAACCATCGGCAGGCTCAGCGTTCAAAAATCCAACCGGTGATTATGCCGGGAGACTAATAGAAGCTGTTGGACTAAAAGGTTACAAACAAAACGGAATGTGTTTTAGTGAAAAACATGCTAATTTTTTAATTAATCTAGGCGGCGGAACATTTGATAGTGCTATGTGGCTTATTAATGAAGCAAAAAAAAGAGTTTTTGATAAGTTCGGAAAAAAACTAGAACTAGAAATAAAGATAGTTTGAAAATCTAGCCTCAAAAACTGAGGCTAGAAAGTTGGATTAGACGCCCGCTTCCTCACGTCTTAGTAGATACTCCCATCTGGCATCTACTTCTTTTTGGAACTCTTCAATTACGTGCTCAAACTCAGGTTTAAACAAGTGTTTAAATCTTCCTTGCGCCGCCATATAATCTCTTACCGGAATTTTATTTTTTGGCCTATAATTAACAGTTAATTTTTGACCGTGTTCAATCTCATATAGCGGAAATACACAACTGTCGATTGCAAGTTCGTTAATATGCATCGCATTGTGAGCTTCAAACTTCCACTCCGTAGGGCAAGGGCTTACGGCATTGATAAATGAAGGACCTTTAATACTTAATGCTTTTTGAGTTTTTCTAACAAGGTCTTTCCACTGCGCAGGCGATACTTGCGCTACATACTCAGCGCCAGACGCTGCCATTACGCCCATAATATCTTTTTTCTTCATTTTTTCACCGTAACTAATTTTACCTGCAGGTGAAGTGGTAGTCGCGCCGCCAGGAGGAGTTGATGAACTTCGCTGTCCGCCCGTATTCATATAACCCTCATTATCAAGGCATACATATAAAAGCTCATGCCCTCTCTCCATAGCGCCACTAATCCACTGAAGACCTATATCGTAAGTAGCACCGTCTCCGCCAAATGCAATAAATTTAGTATCTTTACCGTTATCGCACGGAAGTTTTCCTTTTTTCTGCAAGACTTTATACATAACTTCAGCACCGGACAAAGCAGTAGCAGAATTCTCAAAACCAATATGAATACTACTTGTATTCCAGCTTGTAAAAGGATAAATAGAAGTACAAACTTCGATACACCCTGTACTATAGCCGACTACAAGGTTATAGTCGGTTGCATTCATAATTTGTCTAGTAATAATAGAGTGTGAACATCCAGGACATAGTCTGTGCCCACCCTCAAATTTCTCGACAGAAGTCGAAAACTCTTTTAGATTTTTTATTTCTTTCATTCCACTCATTATCTATTTCCTTACACTTAATTAAAAGAACGAAAGCTCTTTGCCTCTCAGATTTACCATCTGGATTAGAGGCTTAACTCTTTTACCTGCTTTTTTACACTCTTCTGCATCTGTGAATACTTTTGTCAAATGCGCTATAGTAGTATCTCTTCCGCCTAGACCGTATATGTAGTTAAGAACAGGAATATTAACTCCGTTATCAAGTAGTATCCCTGCTATATCATTATAAAGAAGACCTGTTGTTCCCATAGGAGCCGATCTATCCATTACGGATATAGCTTTTGCGTTTTTTATAGCCATCGCTATCTCTTCCCTAGGGCATGGTCTAAGAACTCTTATAGCGACAAGTCCCACTTTTTTACCTTCGTTTCTTAGTTTGTCTACGGTAAGTTTTAGAGTTCCGGTAACGCTACCGATTGCTACAACTATTTCTTCAGCATCTTCGGATTTGTAAGTTTCAACAAATTTATATTTTCTACCGGTAAGTTTTTCATACTCGTCAAACGTTTTTTGGATAACTCCAAAAGAATGCATCAAAGCGGCATTTTGGTTTGCTTTATGCTCAAAATGCCACTCTTCTTCTGTTTGAGCGCCGTATGTTACGGGCTTTGTAAAGTCGAGCATCGGTCTCATATTTGTATAATCTCCCACAAAACTATACGCCGCATCATCAGTTAACGGATTTACAACTTCGACGGTATGACTTGTCAAAAAGCCGTCTTGGTGAACCATTACAGGAAGTCTCACAGACTCAGCTTCACCTATTTTAAATGCGCAAAGATTAAGGTCGTATGCTTCTTGCGGGTTAAACGCACATACATTGATCCAACCTGCTTGAATACCTAGATACATATCAGAGTGGTCGCCGTGGATATTTAGCGGACTCGCTAAAGCTCTGTTGACAACATTTAGTATGATTGGTAATCTCATACCGCTTGCTTGATACAAAACTTCAACCATTAATGCAAAACCTTGCGAACTTGTAGCAGTTGCCACACGACCACCTGCCGCACTAGCGCCGACACAAGCGCTCATTGCCGCATGCTCAGACTCTACAGGAATAAAATCACCGCCGTATACATCGCCGTCAGCAACGTATTGCGAATAGTTTTGTACTATAGGAGTTGATGGCGTAATCGGATATGCCGCAACAACATCGCATCTAGCTTGTCTCATTGCCTGAGACGCAGCCATATTCCCGTCCCAGACTTCTCTTTCGTGAATTTCCATTATTTTTCCTCTTCTTGCTTTTTCTCTTTTGCCGGCCAGCTAGCTAATGCGTCAGCCTCATTTGTATGCTCTGCAAACATTAAAAGTGATTTTGGATTTGTAGGACAAACCTCAACACATATACCGCAACCTTTACAGTGCGCCAAATCTATATGCGAGAATTTTTTGTCCACAGAAATAATCGAAGTATCAGGACAATAAATCCAGCAAAACTGACAGTGAATGCAATGCTCGGCATTGAATATAGGTTTGTTAACCCTCCAGTCTGCTACCGAATACTCATGAGAGTTACTAAAAGCATACTCTCTCTTTTGTGCATCGTCAAATGAAAATAGCAAAGAACCAGGTGTAAAACCGTCCCAATCTTTTAAAAGGTGATTTGGAGTTGCCATATATTTTTCTCCTTATTGTACTTCGTTATACGCTCTTGTTATAGCGGCATTATTGGCATCTATAATCTTTTGCGGAAACTTTTTGAGTGTTTTTTTCATACCTTCCAAAAACTGGTCAAGCGTGAAAAGTCCTGAAACTTTCATGAGAGCCCCAAGCATTGGAGTGTTAGGAATAGCCCTACCGATCGTCTCTTGTGATATCCTGATGCAATCAAGTAAATAAATCTCTTTGCCTTCCAGAAATGGGGCCGCCCTAAGTAGTTCAGCCTTTGGAAGGTTTGTTGTAATAATATATTTTGTAGTCGGTTTTTCGTTATAAGTAATATTGCCACTATAAACTAACGACGGGTCGATAACCAAAATATAATCTGGATACATCTCTTTTGAGTGATCTATAATTGGTTCGTCAGAAACCCTATTAAATGCGTTCATCGGTGCGCCTCTTTTTTCGGCTCCGTAAACTGAGAATGCTTGGACATATTTTCCCTCAGCCGCAAGAACATCACAAAGTGCCTTTGCACCAGTTACTGCACCTTGCCCTGCACGAGAATGCCATCTTACTTGAAGCATGTTTTTCCTTTTTAGAGAAATAGAGTTCATTTTATTTGATTTTGCCTTAAAATTATAAACAAAAATGTAATCAAACTACCAATTTTGCATCGATTTTATGCATAGGTGTCTATTATACACAAAAACAAGATAAAAATAGTCTTGTTTAGTTTAATTTTTTTGTGCTAACTTTTGTTCGTTTTTCGACAACCATACAAAAACTTCTACAACGGCTTTATAAAGCTGTGGAGGTATATGCTCGTCTATATTTACGTTCAAAAGAGAGTCTGCTAATAGTTCATTTTTAAAAAGTGGGATTCCAAAGTCTCCTGCCTTTTGCATGATTCTCTCCGCAATAAGCCCTTTACCCTTTGCGATAACCGTAGGAACTCTATCATTATCTTGGTCGTATTTTAAAGCAACTGCTTTAGGAGTGGTAGCCATCTATATGCCAGGAGCTTTCCACATTGAAGTCGTAAGCCCGTCATCAACAAGGGAAAGTTCTCTTTTGTAAATCTCACTCCACTTGTTCTTCATTTCGTCATAAATAGTACTATTAGGAATATTAGGTTCAACTACCCTTTCCATTCTAACGACGCTTTTACAAGCCTCATCAATATCGCTATAAAGCCCGACCGCGACACCTGCATAGATAGCGCACCCTAGCGACGTCGCTTCTTTTACGATAGGAATTTTTACCTCTTTTTTTGTAGCGCTTGCCAATATTTCAGGCCACAAAAAACCTTTAGACGCACCGGCTGCAAAAATAATAGAGTTAGCTTTTACGCCGCTAAATCTCTCAATATTATCTAGATTTATAGCGCTTACGATTGCGGCATTCTCTTCTAACGCCCTAAACAAAACCGCTTTGTTACATTTTGTAGCATCAATGGATAAATTTATAAAAGATGGAGCCGCGTGATACCACTTGCCGTATTTCATAGTATCCGAAAAAATAGGTACCACACCGTAGCTACCGACAGGTACGCTTTGAGCCATTTCTTCCAATAGTGAGTATGTATCTATATTTCTAGCCTTTGCGGCTATTTTCTCGCTATCACAAAACGCGTCTCGAAACCATCGCATCACTAATCCGGTAAAAAAACTAATCGCCTCCGCCTGATATAGTCCATTTGCAGTATGAGGATTTAGCCTAATCGACATATCGCTCGGTGGTAACGAGGATTTAACATTGACTATTTGTTGCCAAAACGAACCGCCAAGAACTGCGCTATCGCCTTCTTTTATTAATCCTAGTCCGGCGCATCCTATCTGCACATCTCCTCCGCCTAGCACAACTTTTGTGCCGATAGATAGTCCGGTTTGCTCCGCCGCCGCTATACCTACTTCACCTATAATCTCTCCACTCTCTTTACATGGAGGAAAAATATCATTTTTCAGCCCAACTCTTGAGGCTATATCACCATCCCAAGCCCTAGATTTAAGGTTAAAAATACCGGCTGTACCTGCATTTGAAGGCTCGGATACTAACTCGCCGCAAAGCTTATATAATATCCAATCGCTTATCATGGATATCTTTGATATTTTTTCGTATATCTTAGGTCGGTTATTTTTAACCCACAGTAACCTTGGAAGGGCGCTTAAGGCAAATGTTTGTCCGCTTTTTGCATAAACTTCGGCTTCAAGATTCGGATAGTTTTGTTTTAACCATACAACCTCCGCCCCAGCCCTACTATCAACATTTGCCACGGCCCATATCTCACGACCGCCCGTATCATAAAGTACGATTCCTTCTCGCATACTTGACGAAGAGAGCGCTAGTATATCATTTGAATTTATATAGGCTTTGGAAATTGCCCCTTTTATACATCCGCATAATAATTTCCAATTAGTCTCGCAATCAAAATTCATAGAACCTTCGACACCGACTTCATTTGCATGCGTCCATTCAACCTGAGACATAGAAATCTGATTTCCTAATTCATCAAATATTACGGCTCTGCCACTCCCGGTACCTGCATCAATAGCTAACAGATATTTCTTGGACATATCAAACCTTATTTTTAGACTTTGGTTTTCACAAATTCCATCGCACTCGACATCGCTATTGACATATTTTTTTTATCTTTTCCGCTTCCGCTTGCAAAATCAGCCCTACCGCCGCCCTTGCCGTCCATAACTGCGCAAGTAGCTTTTAGCCATTCGCCTGCATTGATTTCAACACCCTTAACACCGGCAGTTACGGATATCTTGTCTTCATCGACGACAAAAAGCATAACAGCCACTTTTTCATATTTATTTTTTACTTCATCAACCATTGCTTTGGCGTCTCCAACAAACTCATCTACAATAATGGCTACACTGTTGATTGTTTTGCTCTTTAACTCTACTTTCACGGCATTTGAAACTTTGGATAGTTTTTCTTTCAACTCTTTGATTTCAGTTTTTAGCTTACCGATGCCTACCATCAAATCTTTGTTTTTTAGCTCGCCCTCTAGTATTTCAACGCTATTTCTATAACTATTCATATACTCGACAGCCCTTAGACTAACAACAGCTTCAATCCTTCTCACCCCTGCTGATACGCCGCTCTCTTTTACGATATAAAAACTACCTATTTGAGCGGTATTTGTAATATGAGTACCTCCGCAAAGTTCGATGGAATAGTCGCCAAAACTAACAACCCTGACAATCGAACCGTATTTTTCGCCAAATAGCGCCATCGCACCCTTTGACTTGGCTTCTTCTATTCCCATCTCGCTCATATCACCCTCTACGCTTCTGGCGATAATGAGATTTACTTTTTCTTCGACCTCTTTTAGCTGTTCTTTCGTCATAGCTTTTGGATATGTAAAGTCAAATCGCAACCGCTCAGAGTTCACATCGCTTCCGGCCTGCCCTACACTCTCACCCAAAACCTCACGAAGTACTGCATGAAGCAAATGTGTCGCCGAGTGATGCTTGGCTATCTCGACTCTTTTCTCATCAACACTAGCATAGACCGTATCACCTATTTTGATAGAGTTTGCTACGACTAATTTTGAAAGATTCAAATCAAAGAATTTTCTAGTATCAACAACTGCGCCGACTCCGTCAATAGCACCCTCATCACCGGTCTGCCCGCCGCTCATAGCATAAAACGGCGTCTCATCGAGCAGTATCCAACCACTTTGACCGTTTGTCAGCACTGTTGTTTCTTTAAAATTTTCATCAAGTAGCGCCAATACCTTTGCAGGAGCTGATAGCGTGTCGTATCCGATAAAACGATTTTTACCGTATTTTTCTAGCAAAGCTTTAAAATCACCGTCGTTTTTCTCGTCCCCACTACCTTTCCATGCGGCTTTACTCATACGTCTTTGCTCATCCATCTTTGCTTCAAAACCTGCGATGTCAAGCTCGTAACCTTTTTCCCTCAGCATATCTTCGGTCAAATCTAGCGGAAATCCAAAAGTATCGTATAGTTTAAATGCGGCTTCCCCGGAGAATTGATTTTTTGTAAGCTTTAGCTCTTTTTCAAATAGCTCCATACCGCTTGCGATAGTGGCAAAAAATCTCTCTTCTTCACCTAGCATTCGCTCTTTTATACTTGCAGATTTTTCCAATAGATACGGATAACTTTCCCCCATAACTTCGCCGAGCTTATCAACCAACATATACATAAAAGGTTCAGTTCTACCCAATAAATATCCATGTCTAATAGCCCTTCTCATGATTCGTCTAAGGACGTATCCGCGACCTTCTTTATCAAAATTGACCCCTTGTGCAAGTAGGAAGGCACACGCTCTGATATGGTCCGCAATCACCCTTACACCGGCGCCTGACGCATACTCGTATTTAATATTTAATATTTTTGAAATTTCGTTTATTAAAGGCATAAAGAGTGAGCAATCGTAGTTGCTAGTTACACCTTCCTTAATGGCAGTAATTCGCTCCAAACCCATTCCGGTATCAATTGAAGGTTTTGGTAACGGAGTTAAAACTCCGTCTGGCGATCTATCATACTGCATAAACACAAGATTCCATATCTCTAAAAACCTATCGCCTTCACCGCCCAAATAGTCTTCTTCGGAATTAAACTTTTCTTCCCCTTGATCAAAATGTATCTCGGAACATGGACCGCACGGTCCAGTATCTCCCATCTGCCAAAAGTTATCTTTATCACCCATTTTTACTATTCGTTCGGCAGGAACATATTTTTTCCAGATTTCACCGGCCTCGTCGTCTGAATCGTGAATAGTAATCCAGAGCTTTTCTTTTGGTAAATTTAGTTGCTCGGTTACAAATTCCCAAGCATATCTTATAGCGTCCTCTTTAAAATAGTCGCCAAATGAAAAGTTACCCAACATCTCAAAAAACGTATGATGTCTAGCCGTAAAACCCACATTTTCTAGGTCGTTATGCTTTCCGCCGGCTCTAATACAAGTTTGTGAACTAGCCGCTCTCGGGCTTGAAGGAATTGGTTTCGCACCTGTAAATATATCTTTAAACTGCACCATACCTGCATTTGTAAATAGTAACGACGCATCGTCAGGTACAAGCGCCGAGCTATCTACTATAGAATGCCCACGCTCGGCAAAATAATCTAAAAACGCTTTTCTAATATCCATGAATTACACTCTTATCCGTTGATTTATTGTGCGGGATTATATCTTTTTTGCTTTAATCGTATAATCAAAAATTGGCTACACTCAGCGCCATGATTTTTTATATTCAATACCTTTTTATCACTTTTTTTGCCGTTCTTGCTAGAATAATGCCTGAATCGGCTTTTTTATCCATAGGTAGATTTATGGGTAAAGTTGGATTTTTACTCATAAAAAATAGAGCCGATATGTCAATCAAAAATATACAGATGACTATTGAACCTAATTTTCAAAAAGCTAAGAATATTGCTAGAGCGTCTTTTGAGCATTTTGGACTTGTTTCGTTTGAGCTTTTACTAACACTCTCCGGCAGGCTTGATAAAGATAGTCTGATGGATAGATTTATTAATTCTCAAGACGCAGTCTTAAAACTCAAAAAGTATCACGAACAAAGCGGCGGAAAAATGATTTTGGTCGCGGCTCATCTTGGAAACTGGGAAATTCTAGGAAAATACATAGGCGCAAATGATATACCGATAGGTGTAGTCGGACGAGAGATAAACAATCCGTATATAAATGAGATGGTTGCAAAATCTAGACAAATTTTTAATAACACGCTAATTGATAGAGACGGAGCAATGCTTCCTCTTGCTAAAATGCTCAAGAACGGTCACACTGTCGCACTTTTACCCGACCAAAAGCTAAATGATCAAAACTCTGCAAAAGTAAATTTTCTAGGTCATTTGGCGGGCACGACATTGAGTGTTGCAAAACTAGCAAAAAGATTTGACGCCATAATGGTTCCTGTTGCCGCAATAAGTGTCGAAAATAACAAATACACTCTAATTGTAAACGATAAAATAGAATTTGACAAAAACGAAAACGATATAGAAATAACGCAAAAAATGAATCTCGCCATAGGTGAAATGATTAAGCAATATCCTTCGCAGTGGTTCTGGATGCACAATAGGTGGAAACAATAAAAGCGCTTATAGTATCCGACGGCAAACCCGGTCACTTCAACCAATCGATAGCTCTTTGCAGATATAAAAATTGGAATTATGAAATAGTAACCGTCAAATATAAAAGTAAATTTTCAAAATTATGCAGTTATATTTTGGATAAACTTGGAATCTATAGCGAACTACTTTTTGCTTCCGACATAAAACCCGTAAACATAAGTGTTGTCGTATCTACAGGCTCCACAACATACTATCCCGCTAAAACATTTGCTATAAATTTGCATGCCAAAAATATAGCTATCATGCTACCAAAGGGTTACAGATATGACTTTGACTATATATTAGCTCAAGCGCATGACAATCCGCCAAATCAAAAAAATATAATCAAACTTCCGATAAATCTTGTTCTAACAACGCCGGAATATAACCAAGAAGAAATGACGAAACGGTTTATATTTGATAACTCAAAAAAATATATAGGTGTAATCATAGGTGGTCCAAACTCAATATTTTCAATATCTATCGAGGATTTAAAGCCTCTATTTGAGTATCTTTTTTCACTAGATAGCGTAAATATAGTAGTGACAACATCCAGACGAACGCCAAAAGAGATTGAAGAGTGGCTTGCATCTTTGCCGCTTAGCTATTTGCTACGTTATTCACTTGATACGTTCAACCCGATACCAGCATTTTTGCAAAATTGTCAAAACATAGTTATCACAAGCGACTCAACATCAATGATAAGCGAAGCCGTTTCGTACGGAAAATCAAATATAGATATCTTGATGTTAAAAAGCAAAAAATCCAGCAAATTCCACACTTTGATAAAAAACTTGGAAGCCGCTCAAGCCCTGCATGTATTTAACGGCAATCTATCACAAAAAAACAGCAAAGTATTATTTGAAAAATATTTAGAGGAAATAAAATTTTGAAAATTGTTCAAATCCTCCCTGCACTAAATGAAGGCGGAGTTGAAAGAGGCACTGTAGATATTAGCCGAGAGTTTGTCAAAATAGGACATGAATCCATAGTGATTAGCTCCGGAGGCAGGCTTGTCGAACAAATCGAAAAAGACGGTGGACTACATATATCATTTGACGCGGCAAGTAAAAATATTCTAACAGCCCCTTCACGAATATACAAACTTCATAAAATACTAAAGAAACTAAATCCAGACGTCATTCATGCCAGAAGCAGAGTACCGGCTTGGCTTGCCTATTTGGCAAACAAAAATCTAAAAATTCCTTTTGTCACAACAGTACACGGATTCAATAGCGTAAATTTTTATAGCAAGATAATGACAAAAGGCGATAAAGTAATCTGTGTTAGCACGGCAATTAAAGAATATATCCAAAAAAACTATTGTGTCGCTGATGAAAAAATCGTAGTAATACCAAGAGGTATTGACTTGGATGAATTTAACCCGACAAAAATAGACAACGAGTTTGTCGTAAAATTCAAACAACAATATAAACTTGAAGACCGCTTTGTCGTAACTAGCGTAGGAAGAATAACACAACTTAAAGACTATGAAACATTTATAAAAGCCATAAATATTACAAAAAATACGATACATAATATCAAAGGAATAATCGTAGGCGGAGTTCATCCAGACAGGCTTCAATATTTTGAAAGGCTAAAAAGCCTAGTTGAAGAACTAGGCATGAACGACATAATTGCTTTTACGGGAAATCAATCAAAAATAGCAGAAATATATTCTCTAAGCGATATTATTATTTCGGCATCAAAGAAACCTGAGAGCTTCGGTCGAAGCGCCGCAGAAGCCCTAGCAATGAATCGTCCGGTAATAGCCACAAATCACGGCGGCATTACTGACATTGTGATAGACGCAAAAACAGGCTATTTAGTGCCGATTACAGACGAAACGGCAATAAGCGAAGCAATAATCAAAACTTCACGGACGAATTGGAGCGGACTAAGAGAGTTTGTCGAACAAAACTTTACACTTGTAACAATGGTAAACAAAACTATCGATACCTACAAAAAACTAAGACAAAATAGTCTCTAGCCTACCGATTACATTTTCGACTTCTATTAACGCTTCATCGTTGCTGTTTCTATATATCGAATACTGCTTATACGGCGTATACCTGATAGGGTCTGCATAGGAAATATCAGTATGTGCAAAAATGATAAAAGTTTTCACGCCTTGCGCCGAAGCTATGTGACCGAGACCACTATCGTTACCTACAAAAAACGAGCAAATAGAAAACAAAGCCGAAGCTTCACTAAGCGTTGTCTTGCCTGCCAAATTAATAGAAGCCGTCTTGGACGCAATATATTCACACTCGCCGTTTTCCAAAGCTGAGCCCACTATAACAACTTTATCAAATTTAGATTTTATACTTTGTATCAGCTCTATAAAATTTGAGGCCTGCCATACCTTACCCGGAGAATTTGCTCCAGGAGCTACCGCTAAAATTCTTTCCCCATGATGAAAGTTAATTAATTTTTTTGCAAAATCAACCTTCTTACTGCTTGTAGCTATTGCCGTATTTATTTTCTCCTCGGTCGCATCGTCAAAAAATTTTCTGAGTATAGAAAAATTACACAATGTCTCGCTAACTTTGCCGCAAATATCGCTATTTTTATCAAACTTATAAAGTTTTTTTCTAGCTCTAATTAGTAGCGGAACGGCATCCGAGCGAAGACCGATAGCCAAATCGTATTTTGTCAAGAATAGTTTGGCAAGCAGTTTTGCAAAACCCAGCCTGTCTTTTTTGTTTTTGATATAAATATTCTCCACACATCCAAAATCGCAAAAAATATCTGCCGACCTAGCGTCACAAATCAAATCAAACTTGGCAGACGGGTATTTAGCGTGCAAAAAGTTGATAATCGGCACGTTCATCACGGCATCGCCGATATTGCTATTTGTCTCGATTATAATTCTTTTCATTCGTTTACCGTAGATAGACTTATCCTGATTTGTTCACTTATATCGTCCATCATTTCAAATCGCCTACGATACATCGCCCTTTTGTTGCTTTTGATCTCTTCCATGCTTTTACGCTCTTCAATCAGCGGTAAAGCGTAAAAATTATCATTTATCTTATTTCCGCTTGCTTCTTCCCAGAAACCGTCATAATCTGTTTTAATACGTTCTCCTCGTCCGGTAGCATTATAAACGTGTCCCGCAGTAGTAACCGCAATAACTTCACAAAGCTTGTAAACCTGAGCGATTTGTTGAAGTGCAAATGTGAGTAAATGGTGCGGTCTTAGACCGTGCATTTCTTTTGTGAGCTGTTTAACCACATTTCTAGCGTCATCACTTGCCGGACCTTGCATACATCCTATCAAAATACCGTTACCGCACTCGCTTTTCGTAAAATTAAAATTAAGAGCAAATATCCTAGACCCATTAGCGTCACAAACTGCAATGTATATTTCACCCTCATTCGCAAAAGAAGGCTCTCTAGATAAAATAATAGAAAAACTACTCTCTGCATCATCCGAAAACCGCATCTTTGCAAGTTCGAAATATCTATCGACATATACGGCGTCAATTAATCGCTTGCTCCAATTTTGTACGATAAATTCATAGTGATTTTTGACATACTTCATTCTGTCTGATAGTTTCAGAGAAGCAAACAAATACGGTCTAAAAATCTTTTCATACTGTTTTGGATTTGCCGCGATTGCATCTTTTAGTTTGCCTAGTTCAAACACAACCTGCATTTCATCTATATATTTCTTGCCTCGCACTACAGTTCTAAATACAAATCTAGCTCTTTTTCTGGCAGACTCCGGATAAATCAATTTTGCAATTTCAAATAAACTCTTCATAAAAGCCATTTTAGCGGTTTTTGATTGAACCCACATTATAATGATGAATCAACATACAGGGCAAAGATGGATTTTTCAAGTAGATTAAAAACCAATATCATAAAAATCACACTTACTCTAAGGGCAATGTTTACTCGTATCGCCCAAACAGTTTTATTCCGCAAATATAATAATCCAAAAACAATACTCGTCCACAGAATAGGCACTTTTGGAGACTCCATCGTAGCGCTTCCGGCAGTAGCCTCAATAAAATCAGCATTTCCAAATGCCAAAATAGATTTTCTAACAACATACGCAACGCCAATAAATCTATCGACCATAATTGAGAACGGATATTTTGATAACATATATCTAATCGACAAAAAAAACCGTCAAAACGAACTAAAAAAACTAAAACATCATAAATACGACCTATTCATAGATATACCTCAAAAATATGGGCTTTACAAAAACTTGCGAAATATGCTTTTGGCTCGTTTTTTTCTTGGAATTCCATCTGCTTTTGGATGGGATAGCGGTATGACAAAGCTGTTTGCGAAGACTCAAATGGAGTTTATGCCGCCAAAACGAGAGATTGATAGATTCCTTGATATGTTGGCTCAAAACGGCATAACTCCAAAGCTAGAATTTCCGATAAAAATTGAGTCAAACGATGTGCTTGACGAGTTTGTCAAAACACACTCAAAAGACAAAATGATAGCTTTTTGTATCGGTACCAACGTAAGCGCAAACGAATGGGTGATCGAAAACTGGATAAATTTAGCAAAACCATTCATAGACGCAGGGTACAAAATAGCCTTGATAGGAGGGGAACAAGAAAAATCAAAAGGCGAACAAATATCCAAAAATTCAGAAAATATCCTAGACTTTTGCGGCAAATTATCAATTAGCCAAAGTGCCTATCTACTAAAAAACTGTAACCTTGCAATCTGCCATGACACAGGCGCGATGCATCTATCATACGCCGTAGGTACAAAAACCATAGCCGTAATGAGCAGTAGGCAGTTTTACACAAAATGGGCTCCACCTCAAAACCTAGGCGTAGTAATTCAAAAAACATTAGAATGCTCTGGGTGCTTTATGAGTCAATGCCCCATAAACCATGAATGTATGACGAATATTTTTACAGAAGAAGTGTTCAAAACTGCCATATCTATCATATCAAGTAGTCCCAATGCTCTTTAACTCATACGAATTCATATTCTTCTTCTTACCGGTTGCTCTGATTGGTTACTTCTGGCTTTCAAAGAAAAGACTAACAACCGCTTCAAAAGCTTGGCTTGTGTTTGCCTCGCTGTTCTTTTATAGCTGGTGGAATGTTATATATCTGCCATTGATACTAATCTCAATACTTTTTAACTTTACGATTGGTTCTACAATATCGAAGATTATATTCTCATCAATCAAAAGCTCAAATACTTTTGACTCATTATCTTTGAATGGCAAACCGACAGACCTTGTCAAGAGAAGTAAAACTGTCATATCCCAAAAAACGCTTCTAACCTTTGGTATAGTCTGTAACCTATCACTTCTAGGTTATTTCAAATATATGGATTTTTTTATTTCAAATGCTAATATATTACTCGGCTCGCATATTGATTTGCTCCACATAGTCTTGCCTCTTGGTATCAGCTTCTTTACCTTCACTCAAATAGCTTATCTGGTAGACGCATACAGGGGTGAAGTAAAAGAGATGGATTATCTCAATTACACTCTATTTGTAACCTTTTTTCCTCATCTTTTGGCAGGACCGATTCTTCACCACAAAGAGATGATGCCTCAATTTGATAATATCCGTAATAAAGTACTAAATTACAAAAATCTCTCTCTTGGACTATTTTTATTCTCTATAGGACTATTTAAAAAGGTAGTCATTGCAGATACATTTGCTCCATGGGCAAATACAGGATTTGAAACAACTAGTGCTCTTACGTTATTTGAGGCGTGGGCTACGAGTATTAGTTATACGTTTCAGCTTTACTTTGACTTCTCAGGATATACGGATATGGCTCTAGGGAGCGCTTTGATGTTTAATATCCGCCTTCCATTTAACTTCAATTCTCCATATAAGGCGCTAAGTATTCAGGACTTCTGGAGAAGGTGGCACATGACGCTTTCGCGTTTTCTTAGAGATTATATCTATATACCGCTAGGTGGAAATAGGCTAGGAGAGTTTAGGACTTATACAAACCTATTTACAGTATTTCTCATAGGTGGTCTTTGGCACGGCGCATCTTGGATGTTTGTGATATGGGGAGCAATGCACGGTTTAGCTATAGTAATCCATAGGGCTTGGAGCGAAAGTATCAAACCAAAAATCAAAGCTACTATAGGTAAATCAAAAGATGAATTATTTGGCAAATGGGCTACGGTTTTAGCATGGCTTATTACTTTTAACTTTATAAATCTTACATGGGTGTTTTTCAGAGCCAAGGATATGGATAAGGCTATGAATGTGATTAGTGGGATGATTGGCGAGAATGGGGTAATTGTGAGCGAAGAGTATTTTGTAAAAATTAAATTTTTGCGCTCATTTATAGCAAGTCATCAATCTTTATTTCATATTTGTCTTGTCGAGAGTGACACGGTAATTTATTTGACGCTAGCTTTTATCATAGCTTTAGCGTTTAAAAACTCTCAACAACAAACGATAGATTTTAGACCGTCTTGGAAAGAGCTCCTTATTATGCTGACAATATTGATATACTCTATCTTTAATTTATCAAAAGTTAGTGAATTTTTATATTTTACGTTTTAGGAACAACATTTGAGTTATAAAAAATATAGCTATATTTCAATATTTATACTATTAGCTTTATTTATTTTCAATGCAATCGTCTGGAATTTTTATACAAAACAGTGGTTCACACCATCATCGTATCATATCGGCGATCTTAGTAGACTTGGGTACTTGCACGATTATGAATATCCTAGAAAAACATATGTAGACCTACCGCGAATACACAAGGAAACTAATAATATTACGATTGACGACAAAATAGATATTATGGTCATAGGAGATTCATTTGCAGGCGGTGTGTCTGGAGGAAAAAATCCAAGTTTTGTAGACTATATAAGCGCTATCTACAAAACAAACACGCTCAGACTAGACGATTATCCCGGCACAAACGACCCAATAGAAAATATTGCCCTGCTCGCAAATAGCGGCTTTCTTGATAAACTGCATCCAAAAACTATCATAATAGAATCCACAGAAAGACAATTAACCAGAAGGTTTGCAAGAGATAGCAACTTTGACAAAAACGACTCCCTAACAAACATAGTCAAAAACTACGGTATGCTAAATGGCGCCGCTATAATAAATAAAGAATTAAACCAAACAAAACCGACAAACAATACTGAAGAGACGGCGCCGCAAAAAATGTCAAACATAGGTTTCATTAATAACGGCAACTTTAAATTTATACTTAACAAAATTATATATCTATTCTCAGATACAAGCCCACTCACAAATGTAGTAATAAAAGATCTAAACCAATCATTGTTCACCATAAAAAATGACAAAAAATTGCTAAATTTCAAAAGAGATATTTTTATGCCTGCCGAACAGGATATGAAGAATCTAAAAAAGATTAATGAAAATTTCAGTCGACTCTCATCAATCTTGTCCAATAAGGGAATTAACCTAGTTTTTATGCCGGTAGCCTCCAAATACACGATATATATGCCATACATAATAGATAACAATCTTCCTATCGACAAATTTTTCGAGCAATTTGAAAAGTTACCGAAATCTTACGGTTTTATTAATACAAAAAAAATATTATCAAATGCCATGCCGATAAAAGATTTATATTATGTTGACGATACGCATTGGAGTTACAAAGCTTCTGATATAATAATAAGCTCTAAAGAGTTTGAACAAATTATAAATACGGTAAGAAAATAAATTGAAAATAGTTCACGTAGGAAGCTACAATTATCTTAAAGACGGGCAAAGCTTTTACTCGCCTGACTATAAATTTCACAATGGACTAGTGCAAAATGGACATTTTGTCTATCCATTCAGTCATAGAGATACCGCAAGATGCGAAAACATCTTCAAATCAAAAAGTTTCGGTATCGGCAAAACAAACTCAAGATTAATACAAACTTGTAAAAATATAAAGCCGGAACTACTACTGCTAGGTACCGCAGAATCTATAAGCGGCAATACGCTATCAAAAATCAAAGGCTTTCTACCAAATATAAAAATTGCGATGTGGTTTGTCGACCCACTCTGGCAAGAACAGCATGTCTCAAATATCAAAGACAAGTTGCCATATATTGATGCTTTTTTTGCAACTACTAGCGGAGAGCAACTACTAAATTTCAAAACCAAAGCAAATACTATCTCGTATATTCCAAATATTTGCGACCCTGCTATAGAAATACATAGAAATTTTGAAAAAGATAACATATCTCTGGACTTTTTATTTTGCGGTAGAGACTACAAGGAACCTGAAAGACAGGCATTTTTGGTAGAACTATCTAAGGGTGTTCAAAAATATAAAAATAAATTCTATGGATGTTTAGGCAATCCATTGATTTTTGGAGCCGACTATGTCGATATTCTAGGACAAACGACAATGTCGATGAGCTACAATCGCAGAAACGATGTAGAGCTTTATATGTCCGATAGAATAGCGCACCTAACAGGCAACGGTATATTAACCTTTTCACCGAAAGTACCAAAAATGGAGATGTTATACTCGCAAGAAGAAATTGTATACTTTGACGAACTGCAAGATTTGCTAGCAAAAATAGAGGAATTTGGCAACAACGCTGAAAAACGAAAAACAGTAGCAAGAAACGGCTGGATAAAAACTCAGAACTCATATAACGCCGCGAGGGTTACGAGATTTATGATTGAAATTATCTTTAATAAGCACTTGTCCGAAGAATACGAGTGGAAAAGTGAAGTGCACAGTTGCTAAATACACTACAACAAAAACTCAAAAAATGGCAACTATCTACAGAGAATAAAGCTTATGAAAAAAAATATAAAAAAATGTTCGGGAGTCTACCGCCTTTTGACTCATTCTTGATTCAAGATAATAATTTCTCAGGTAGAAAACTAAAAATAATCTATCTTACACAATACGACAGCACCTTTAGTGCCAACAACACATTTTTGCCTTTATGTGAAATAGGTGATGTATTTAAGCACGAAATGGATCCGTCCGACAACAGAAAAAACTGGTACAACATCAAAAAGCAAAAAAATCAAGAGATGAAAATTTTTGTAGAAAAAGTAATAAGCGAAAATAAAATTGACGTAATCATCTGCTATCACTCAGGAAGGACACTCACAAAAGAGTCACTAGAATTTCTAGCTAGCATAAGCATACCGTTCATAAATGAAAGCTTGGATGACGAGAGAAAATTTGTTAGCCGAAAAGGGCCCGATGGAATATACAGGGGAATGAAAGATATTTGCAAGTATTTTACGCTTTCACTAACGACGTCAAAAAGCGCTCTGATAAAGTATGCCGTTGACGGTGGACGAGCCATGTATAAGCCATACGCCGCCAATCCTAATATTTATCGCAAACTTGGATTAGAAAAAAAATATGATGTGGTTTTTGTAGGTGCGAAATACGGAACTCGTCCGATTTATATAAATTATCTAAAAGAACACGGAATAAACGTTTTAGCCAAAGGAGACGGTTGGGAAGACGGTTCTGCCGGCGCTGAAGAAATGATAGACCTATTCAATGAGGCAAAAATTATTCTAGGTTTTGCAGGTGTAGGCATCAATGATGATATTTTTATACTCAAAGGCAGAGACTTTGAAGCTCCGCTTACCGGCTCGTTTTATATGACACAATACCACGAAGAACTAAAAGAGTACTTTGTAGCCGGCAAAGATATCGAAACATACTCATCAAAAGAAGAACTACTACAAAAAGTTCGCTATTATCTACAAAATGAAAACGAGAGAGAGCAGATAGCCAAAAACGGCTATGAGAAATGCTTAAATAACTATACCGCAAAGGCAAGTTATGAAAAAATATTTGGGTATTTAGGGTTGTAATGAATTTCTTAAACAATCTAATATTGCGATTCAAACTGGGCACCGATTCTGTCGTTTGCAGGGGCAAGGCGAAACTCAGAATTAAAAATACAACAGTCAAACGAATGGGTAGTGGTAAACTTATCCTTGGGTATGGGGATTGTACGGCACCTATCTTCAAATGGAGCGGTTTTAATCTGAACCTAATGAAAGATAGCCAACTCATTTTGGACGGTAATGCAAAAATAGGATTAGGAAGCTCCTTGTCTGTTGGAGAAAATGCGACTTTTGAAATGGGCGCTAGTACATATATATGCTCAGGCGCACATATCAGAGTGGCAAAAAAAGTATCAATCGGCTCAAACTGTGCAATCTCTTGGAACGTAACAATATTGGATAGTGATTTCCATGAATATGAAATAGATGGGATAACACAGCCGAATTCAAGTGAAGTAAAAATAGGAAATAACGTCTGGATAGGCAACAATGTACTAATTCTAAAAGGTGTAACTATAGGAGATAATGCGATAGTAGCCGCCGGAAGCGTAGTCGTCAAAGATATACAGGAAGGATGTGCCGTCGGCGGAAATCCTGCGAGAGTTATTAAAACTGGCGTAAAACCGATAAATCCAAAATTTTGACCCGCATTGGTAGAGTTGTTTAAAAACGATAAAGTGCCTAGATACTGAGCATTACTATTTGTTTTTCAATATCGCTCTTGCATTCCAAAATAGTCTTTTCATCAATGCCGACATCTCTTGCTCTGTTCTCAAAAGTCTCCATGACGGCGATAGTTTTAGCAATAATCCCCATTAGCTTTTTCTCTTTCATGAAGTAGTCTTTTGCGATACCTTGCAAATCAGCCAAAACAAAATCTTTAGATTTTCCAGCTATTGTCGTGATATGTTTTGTCGCCAAGCCCTTTGAATACACGATGTCGTAAGCCGGAGTCAGGCTCCATTTGCCTTTTTTGTCCATCATATATGAAAAGTTCTTTGTATGATCATCAAAATTTATAGCCAATATATTAAAAACCATTCTTTTATAAAGCTCCTCTATATCTTCTTGCGATTTACAGAGCATTTTTGTTAATCCAAAAAGCATCTCATAAGTCGAGCCTTGAGGAACCGATATATCAATATGTGCTAGTCCGGATGCTGTGCATATATGAGTCTTGTTGTCATCTGCATCTCTATCGAATCTCTCAATCACTAAATGATGTAAACTATTCTCTTCAATAAGTTTAAAGTTTGCCGTGTTTATTCCCGCATCTTTTGCCATGGACATAAACACATACTCTAGCTTCGTTAGACCTATACTCTCATTTTCATAGTAAGCTTCATCGAACTTTATAATAGCCCTTTTGTAGCCATTTTCTAGTTTGTGATTATTGAGCTTGATACTATTTGTCGTTTCATCGTACTGCACTAGCATTTTTGGTCTACCACCACCAACAGGGGAGACACTATCTAGCACACTCATCAAATCTTGAATAGATGAATTTTCATTTTTGATATTCATCTTCATGGTTTCATATGCTTCTTTTGCATTTTGCACTATTTGGGCATTATCTTTTTTATCTTCATGCTCTTTTGGTCTGTATTCGATAGCCCCCATGCCCCTGTCGCCTATAAAAGCCAGTTTGTACAAAACAGTAATCTCATCAGATTTTAGCCCCTGCCTTTCAAAATACCTATCAATAAAAGCCATACCATGCTTGTCAGGTAAAGAGTCAAAAAAAACACCGGCTACACCTTTGTATAATGCTACATTATCCCTATTGGTATATGCTTTGGGTGTTTTTTTTGTGTTTAGTTTCAGTGGAGATATTTCAAGTCCAAGTTTTTTGAAGTCTTCATCGTATTCAAAATATACAACACCATCAAAATAGATAAATGTGCCTATCTTGTGTCCATAGATATGTGCTTCTATTTCATTCACTGCTTATCCTTTCTGACTCTTCTTCTGAGCTTTTTCTCTTTGATATTTCTGATTTCATCCAAGGAGTCAAACTCGTCTATGCCCAGTAAGGCTTCTATGTTGCTTGTCATATCTAGGGCAAACAGTATTTTCAAAATATTTTCAAACGAACAATTTTTATTCTTCAAAAAATTAGCATATCCCGAAGCAGACATCCCGGCAGCCTTATACAAATCTGCTTGAGTCATATTTTTTCTGATTCTCTGCTTTTCTATATTGTTTGCAAACTGTGTCATCACTTGATATGGAGTCATGAGTTCTATCATAATTATTCCTTGTGTGGATATTATATCTATATTTTGACGATAATTTACATAAAAATGGTAATTATATTAAAATTTGTAGCACAGCTCACTACTATCTTTTCGTTTCGCCGATAACAGGTGACAACATATATACAAAATGCTACAATGATAAAAATGACAAAATGGAGCAAGTATGACAGCCACTATTAGCATAAGAGAATTAGCTAGAAATACAAATATCTTGCAAGAGTATGACTATGTTGATGTAGAAGATAAAAAATCACACGAATACAAAGGCATGTTTGTCTCGCCAAAATATGCAGATGAATTAAAGCTAATTATAGAAAAAAAAATTAGTGACCAAAAACAAGAATCACTAGATGAATTGATGCAATTTGCAGGAGCAATAGGAATAGATAAAACATTCATGGATATGAGCTCAAAAGAGCTTAGACACGCTAGAGCAGGCAAGAATATTGAATAGCAAGAAAGTATTTTTGGATACAAATGTCATCATTGATTTTATAGAACACTCAAGAGCTAAGCATGACATAGCTGTACGGCTATTTGAATATTTGAGTGTTAATTCTTATCAAATATGTATCAGCGAAGATATGCTCAGCACAATTTTTTATGTTGCAAAAGACAAAAATGTTGTATTGAAATTTTTTACCGTTATACAAAAAAAATGGGACATAACTCACTATGGCAAAGAAACAATTGATACCGCCATAGATATATCTATGAAGATGAGCCTAGACTTTGAAGATGTGCTCCAATGTGTATGTGCAAAAAATAATAACTGCGATACTTTGATAACAAATGATAAGTATTTTTTTGACTGTGGTATAAAAATACTTTCTGCTGAAGATTTTTTATCACCAACCATAAAGTAACACCGCCAATGCTCTTTAACTCATACGAATTCATATTCTTCTTCTTACCGGTTGCTCTGATTGGTTACTTCTGGCTTTCAAAGAAAAGACTAACAACCGCTTCA
>Ga0207433_10002427_pt1 | contig 38025 bp, 33 predicted proteins | sample YelNatPaOPGAMG01_FD_187559 | JGI IMG/M metagenome (GOLD analysis project Ga0207433, IMG submission 187559) | Hot spring thermophilic microbial communities from Obsidian Pool, Yellowstone National Park, USA - OP-RAMG-01 (SPAdes) (version 3) | ecosystem: Environmental > Aquatic > Thermal springs...
TGCAGCTTGAGGGCTTGCAAACCCTCTGCGATACTGTCCCGACTCGGCTGTCCGCTGTGGCACGCTGAGTACCGTGTAGCTCAGCCTGTCCGGGCTGTGGACTTACACCACGCGGTGGGACGCGACCCTTGATACGATTTGCTGGCCGGATCAATCGCGACAATCAACGGATTGCGAGCCCCGCACAAAAGGTTCAATCACACCCCTACACCATGGACGTCAGATCGCAAGAACCTGTGTGCAATGTTGCAGAGCCTGAGACGGGCAATGCTAGTTCCAGCATTGCCCGCGCCCTGCAACCGGCGGACTTGCTTGCCAGTGCGACACACCAGCGCATTGCCCTTGCCGACATTCGCGGCGCCCACGCCTTGCTAACGCTGACGCTCGAAAAAACGCATCCCCGCCCGATCGACGATGTGCTCACACTCACGCCAGCCGCAGTGCAGGTGTTGTGTGCCCAACACCCGCTGATCGTTCGGACGGCAGGGCGGGGAAAGAACAAGGGTTTCGAAGTTTTGGGCGGTCTGCTCGCCTGGCGTGCGCTGCGCCCGCATCATGCGCTGCTCGTGCTCGGACAAGCCACTGCAATCGATGATTCCAGCGACTGGGCAGAAACCTCGACGCGCACCGATGTGCCCGCTGAATCCCCACCTGAGGCAGCACCCGGAGTCAAGCCAAAGCGTCGACGCCGATCACATGCATCCTCTCCACTGTCACGCGAATTCCAGATCCCTGCCTGGGTGCTTCCGCGCAAGGTGTCAGACGCGGACATTGACACATTGCTGCTGGCCGAGCGCTGGCTGTTGCTCAGCTGTGTCGGCCCGATCAAAGCCCTGCGATCGGAGCTCGGTGCGCTGCATTCTCAGGCCGTCCAGCATCACTGGATCGACGACCTCACCCCCGGGATTACGTCCCTGGCCGCGCTGAGCCGGGTCCTGGGCACCTCGCGTCAGACCCTGCATGCCCAGCGCCGCAGGACATCCTCCCGGCATGACCATGACCACCCGCCCAACGACACAGACAGCGTTGCAGATGCTTCAGCAATTGAGCAACGACGACCCGAGGGTGACCGCGGCGCTGCGCTGGATCGAAGCTCCTGAGACCTGCCTGGCGCTGCCACTGGTCCTGGAAGGCGCAGCCGATTTGATGAGCGCCTTCCAAGCGATCACCACCGCCAACACGCCTGCGCTGGACGCCGTTGCGCCGACGGCCGAGGTGTTCGCGGGCATCGGCATCATGCAAAGTCTGCTCGCTGCGCACAAAAACCTCCCTGGCAAGCGCCCCGACACCGCCCGGCTGTTGCCCTTTCGCGGGGTGATGTCCTCGCATCCGATTTATACCCTTCTGGGCAGCTGGCACTGGCGGTTGGATCCGGCGCGCCATGATGTGATCGCGCAGGAGGCCATTGCCACGGTCATCCTGTTTGCCAAGGCCCGGGCAAGTTCGCTTTCCGGCGACGCCGGACAGAGCCCGATCTACGACGCCTGCACCAAGATCCGCGAGCTGCTGCAAACGAGCCCTGAGGTCTTGCGCGATCGCTGTCAGGCCGCCGATTGGGCCCAACCAGCCCCAAACAGCGAACTCGAGCCCGCCTGCGACGCCATCCGCCGGGTGGTCGAACCTGTGCTGCGTGCGCATGGACTGTGGGAGACCGACGCGTCGGACATGGAGGAATCCGAGGGGGAAACACTGATCGCACCGCCTCAGCAACAACGCATGGAGCGGGGCGATTTGCTGCGCACCCAGAAAGTGGCCCGGCTGCACTCCACCACGCAGCGCGCCGTCGAGCGCAGCGGTTTGATCCTGACCGAGTTCGAACCCCAGGAGGAGTATGTCGAATGGGTCGAATTCGGCGAGGACGACCCGCAGGACACGGCTGCACCCGCGCCGATCGAGCGCAGCCTGGCCGAGCAGGTGCTGCGCACCCGGGGGATGATCGCCCGCCGCGAGCGCGGAGCGCAGCTGCTCGCTGCGGATTGGACCCGACCGACCGAAGCTGAGGTCGCACGGCTTTGGCACGACCTGTTGACTTCCCAGCAAACCGAAGTACGCGACATCGAGGCGGTGGCGTTTCTGGCCCTGGCGCTATGGACTTCGCATCCGGCCCAAGGCGAGGCCAGCGGCGGTTTGTGTCAAACGGCGGTCGTGCTCTATGCCGACGATGCCCCTAAGACCGACAGCACCCGGCCTGTGTTGCTGCTGGACTGCCTTCATCTGCGTCTTCCTGTGTTGCGCCCAGCGGCGCAGCCGACCTATCACCGCATCGACCGCAGTGGCGCGCGCCCAAGCGCCGACACGCTGGACCTGCCCTTGCCCGCGGCAGTCCATCCGCTGATCGATGCGCTGTCGGCAGTGAAGCAGCTTCGCTGCAACGGGCACAAACGGCCGGTGCAGGCGTTCACCTTGCCGCCGGAGGATCTTCGCAACGCTGCGTCCACCTTGCTGCGAAGCCATGTCACCCAAACTTCCGGGCGCCTGTCCCTGCCGATGGTGGAGCAATGGATGTTTCGCCGTCTGGTCGAGCGTCGGCGTGACCACGCGCTGGCAAGCCTGGCTACCGGACGACCGCATGTGCTTGCCGACACCGGATTGCACTACTTGCATCTGCGCACGGGCGAACTCGTCGGCTGGGTCAAGGAGGAGCAAGAACGCGCCTGGGCTGATCTCGTTCACGCCGATGCGGACCTGAGCCGCGCGGTGGATGGCTGCCGCTTGTCCCGGATCGACGCGCAACCCCAACAAAGCGGTGTCGGCTCGCCCATCGTGCCCCGAGACGAAACAGTGAGTGCCTTGGCCACCCGGCTTGCGCAGCAGTTCGACCAGGCGCGCGCGCAGCCCCTGGCCGATGATGCGCTGCTCCTGCTGCACAACGCCTTGACCACGTATGTGCACGCCCTGCTGCGCTTCAGCCTGGGCCTGCGCGATGTCGGACAACCCTTACCCAGCTGGGATCGTATCGATCTGCACCACGGCGTGGTGCTGCTCAGCGACAAGGATGATGCGGCGGCCTCGGCGACGCGACTGGTGCCGCTGTGCCCCACCGCCGCCAAACAGTTGCAGATCTACGCGCAACACGCGCGGGCCATGCTCACGCGCTTCGTCCCCGCAGAGCTTGCCAGCCCTCCCCCCGTGCTGTTCTATCTGCGACGTGGACGCAGCGAGCGCGTGGAGCGCATCGACCGGCCCACACGCGAGATGGCCGCAGCGATCGAGACCGTCTGCGGCTATACCCTGCCGCGCAACACGGGGCGGCATTGGCTGCGCTCACGCTTGGCGCAGATGGGGCTGCGCGGCGAGCGCATTGAATTCTTCATGGGGCATTGGCAACGGGGTGCCGAACCCTGGGGACGCTTTAGCGCGCTGTCGGCGCAAACGGCGGTCGACGCGCTGCGCGAGCCGATCGAACAACTGGTGCAAGAGGCCGGGTTTCGTGCGGTGCGGGGTTGGGTGTGAGTGACGATTGGAGTGGTTTTGCGATTCGCCCACCCAGCGTGCGCACAAGCGCGGTCGATCTGCAACAGCGCCGCGTGCGCGCCGAGCACAGTCGCGTGCAGGTGCAAACCCAGGTGCGCGAATGGATCGAGGAACAGGGGCTGCAGGACTGGCTTAAAGGCACCCCGGGCCTGGTCATCGGTGAGGCGCCCGTGCAGGCGCTGCGCAATCGTATCGATCAGGAGTTCAAAGGGGCCGAACGGCGCTGGGCGGCAAACTATCTGAGCAGCGGACTCGAGAGCGGGCGGCTCGAGCGCGGCTGGACCGTGCGGGTGCCGCCGCGCGTGTTAGTGCTGCGAACGCCCACGCCGCCATTGAATGCCGAAACCTTCCCTGCGCTGACTCTGGTTGGAGCAATCGAACACGCGCTCGACACCTATTGGCTGCGGTGTGCGCGGGATAAATCCGCAGTGTCCCTTGAGCAGGTGCTCATCAGTGCAATCTGGCACAGCGCCCTGATCAGCCAGGAGCGTATTCGGCAGGTCGCCTCGGCGCTTGCGCAGCGGCGGCTGCGCATCTGCTTTGAACCTCAATGTCCATGGGCGTGGGTGGAGTGGACCGGTCGAGCGGGCAATTGGCAGCGCCTGGTGTTCGACCCGTTGACCACGCTGCTGGCGCTGCGCTGGCAGGCGCAACACACCGGGACTGCGCTCTCGACCGAACCTCGACCAAACGTTGCACCAGGGCGGCGGATCTGGACGGTTCTCGAGCGGGACTTGAACGCCGAATCGCTTGGACTGCGCCACTTCAGCAACTTTCTTCAGTGCGCGCAGACACGCTGGCATTACCGCCTGCCGCCCTTTCTTGCCGAGTGCGCGCGCGGCCGGATCGACAGCGCCTGCCTGCCCCCCGCGGCCTGGTGGCGATGGCTGCTGGGTACGCCGCTGCAACTGGACACGGTCCCCGGGACGGAAATGCCCGCACAAGACGCCTCCCCTCGACTTCCACATCAAGCCCAAGCATCGCTTGCACCCCATGCGGTCATCGACATTCGCCCCCTGTTGCGCTCCGCACCGCAGCGCGCCAGGCAGGTCGCCACCCGGCTGCGTGCCCACAAGAAAGCTGCAGGCGATGATCCCGATCGACTGGATGTCGTCCTGGCCCAATGGATGATCGATCTCTTGCAGCCGCAGAGGCGCAAGGGCGTGCGGCTGAGCTCCGCAAGGGAACTGCTCACTCGGGTGGACCGGCGACTTGACGCGGTCTTGGGTGGGCGCGTGCCAGCGGATGCGGCGATCTGGGGCGATGCCCTGCAAGCTATCGTGCAAGCAACCAGAGAGAGCCAGCGCAACAACGTGGCCACAGCCTTGCGCCTGCTCGATCGATCGGTGCGCAACCACCGCTGCTGGGACGGTGCAGCGCAGGACCTTGCGGCCAACGCCCAGACGCTGGTCGATGCCCAGTTGCTCAGCGAGGCGGAGTTCCGGGCGGTGCTCGACACATTACAGCGCCGGGCTGCGTCGCAGGAATGTCTCGTTGCCGCCATTCTGGGCTACCGCTGCGGGCTGCGCCGCACCGAAATCCGCGGGCTGCGGTGGATCGATGTGCAGTGGCAGCAGCAGCCCTTGCTCCTCGTGCGCAGCCACGCGGGACGCGCCCTCAAACGCGACAGCGGCCGCCGGGTGCTGCCCTTGTCGGTGTTCTGCTCAAACGAGGAACTCGAACGCATCCGCCAGGAGCACGCTGCAACACAAAAGCGCATCGACGCGGGGTTGGCAAACCGCGACACGGTCTTGTTGTTGCCCGACCCCGAAGAGCCCGATCAGCCGCTTGCAGAAACCGCCGTGTTCGATCCGGTCACTGAAGCGATGCAAGTGGTCTGCGGCGATCCCGCCTTGCGCTTTCATCACCTGCGCCACAGCGCGGCCAATCAGTTGCTGCTGCAGTTGATGAACGACCCGATCGCGGGTGCTGCAGGGCTGCCCGACACCAAAGGCGCCATCGACGCGCAGACCATCGCGGCCAGACGCCGCGCGCTGGTGGGCGTCGGCCCTGCGCAACGCCCGCTGCTGTGGGCCGTTGCCGCCTTCATGGGGCATGCCACGCCTGAGACGACGCTGGGCAGCTACGTCCACCTGCTCGACGCCTTGCTGGGACTGTCCGTGCGGCAGGTGAGCCTGCAGCCGCCCGCCGAGGTGCTGGGCTGGTTGGTCGGGTCCACCGCCAACCATGTCCACGTCTTGCATCACCGCTGGGGTGTGGATACCGCGTGGCCCGATCTCAGCGCGCATTGGGTCAGAGAGGTCAGCAGCAAACTGCAGCAGAGCCTGCCTGCGCCGACCAAGATCACGCGCAGAAACACGGCGCCAGTCGGCGCGTCTGTCGAGCCAGGCGCTGCTGCGCCACCAGAAATGGCTGCGCTGCTCAATATCACGGACGCGCTCGATCTCTTGGCCGTGCTGGCCAAGGACCCGAATGCCCCAAGGGTGCGGCGCCGCGTCAGTGCCGCGCAAGCGCGCCGCATCCATGATGGGATGGCGGCGTGGTCTGGCGTGTGCGGAAAAAGCCCGAGGCCACGCGCTCACGGCGGGAGGCGCGGCTACGCCATCCACATCGGCCACCTGCGCCTCGACCGACCCAGACAATTGCAGCAGCTTCGCTCCAGGGAACTACGCCACATCGCCCAGGCTTGGCTGGACGGTCTGCGCGTGTGTTGGAGAGCAAGACCATCTGCAATAGAGCGAGGCCTTTCGCTGCACTGGAGGTTGCACGATAGCGACGTTCATGCCGTCGCATTCACCAAGGTGACTGACGCCGTGCGCTGGAAAAAATTGGTCGATCTCCTACACTCTCAGTGCCCAAATGCCCCAAGCTTGGAATGGACATGGCGGCTCGAGCCCAGCGCACGCAGCCCCCTGAGCGCGGCCGTGCAGCGGCAACGATGGGCGTCCCGGCTGGGACTCGATGTAAGTGCCATCACCTGTTTGCCGTCTCGCTCCTTCCATCCCTCGCGGCCTGCCCCGCCTCTGGGAAGGCTGCGGGTGCAGGATGTCCAGCTCGGCAAGGCCCGCCCCGGCGGATCGCTCACAGCCCTGGACGCCGCGGCGTATGTGATGACCCTCTCCATCCTGGTGCGGACCAAGCGGCCCTCGCCCTGAGGAATGCACTGTGGATTTGGGGACAGTCGGTACACCGATTCCCGCCCTCGCCCTCAGCGCTCCGGTGGACAGCCGTGGACGGACTACGCTGTCCTCAAGCTCCACACCGCTGAGCAGCCCGACAAAATATCCAAACCCAGCCCAAACCAACGCTTGTGCTCTGATCGGTATAGTTCCCTGATCCCATCACGCACCGGCCCATCCATGAAAACCGCCCACGACCTCGTCAGCGAAGCCAAGTCCCAGATCACCGAAGTGCCCATTACAGAAGCCGAGGCGGCCGTGCGGGAGGCCGACGTGGTGATCGATGTGCGTGAAGCGGACGAATACGCGGCCGGCCATGTGCCAGGCGCCGTTCACATCTCACGCGGCATTCTGGAGTTCAAGCTCAGCAACACGCCCGAGCTCAGTCCGCGTGAACTCGACATCGTGCTGTACTGCAAGACCAGCGGGCGCGCCGCGCTGTGCGCGCTGGCGCTTCAATCCATGGGCTATATCCAGGTGCGCTCGATCGCCGGCGGCTTCGAAGCCTGGGCGGCGCACGGTCTGCCCGTGCACAAGCCGCAGCAGCCCAGCTTCGATTGAACCGCTTCGAACCGGGGCCGACAGCCCGCACGCCATCCCACCGCTGGCGACACGCCTGGGGCTGTGAGTAATGCGAGTCGCTCCTGCTGCAGCACATCCAACATCTCTGTGTGCTGGCCTTCGAGGTCCGGGGCCGTCTTCATCCGATGCGACTCGCCTGTTGAACAAGGTCATCGATCACGTGGATCCCGCGCCGCTCTCGCATCGAGCGCCCGACGCGATCGAGTTCTAGCTCACTCAATTGCGCTTCGCGACCGGCAGCAATTCGCTTTCCTCGCTTGCGATGTGCCGCTCGTAAAGCTGGATGAAGGCTTCCACGCTCAAGGCGTCCAGGCTCGATGATGCGCCCGCCGCGATGGGCTCAAGGCTCGCCCGCAATTGCTGCCGTCGCGGTTCAAGTTCACGATGCTCGGCTGCCAGCGCACGTGTCAAATCGCTCAAGGTCATCACCTCCAAACCGACTGCGGACGCGAGCAGCGCGGGAAACAAGTCCTGTTCCTCATCGGCATGGTGGTCCTTCGCTGAGGTGTCGAAATAGCGCATGACATTGACGGCTGCCATTCGCGCGTCCGCATCGGCTCCGTTTCGTACAAGGTGTTCCACGAGCCGGCCCAGCGTCGAACATTGGTGCTCAACGCGAGAATGACAGGCGGCGAGCATTTCCAGAGGCACATGAACTCTCCCGCCGCTAAACGCATGGCGTTGTCGTGGGGGTTTCGCGGGTCACAGACTTGGACTTGCCCCGTTGCCGTGGCAGAGGTTTGGGTCTCGCCGCCACGCCCGTCCCAGGCGTGTTTGCGTCGATGAGCACCACCAACGCACTGTTCTGGTCGCGCGGTGCCGTGTGCCCGCAGTGCGGACACACATGCACACGCTGCGCCAACGTCTTGGGCACGATCTCCCAACACGCCGCGCAGCGTTGCGACGGTTTGATCTGGCGCGTATCGCTCAGATGCAGTCGCGTGCCAGCTTCTTCCGCTTTGTACGCGAGCATCTGATGCGCCATGCCGAACCCCGCCGAGAGCATTTCTCGGTTGAGCCCGGCCTTCTGCCGCACGCGGCGGCCCGGTGCTTCCACCGTGCCTTTCGCACTGCGGCTCATATTTTTCGGGGCCAGTTGCTCCGTTGCCAGGACCGCGCATTGCTGCACCATCCTGGTCGTCTCCTTGTGCACGAAGTCCCGGCGCAGATTGCCAATGCGATCGTGCAGCCGGGCGATGCTCTCGCCAAGGCGGCGGTGACGCAGCGATCCTTGGCGCTTTCTGGCGCGTTCGCGCTGCAATGCTGCGAGGTGAGGCAGTTCCTCGCGCACCCATCGTGGGTTCGGGATGGTCTGTCCATCGTCGAACGTGGCCCAGTCTTTGATGCCGAAATCCACGCCGCGCAGCAGGTCGGCGGTGCGCTCACGCGCACAGGCCGTGTCGGGCACGCGCAGTGTCACCGACACGAACCACTGGCCGTTGCGGCGTGTGAGCGTGATGTCGTTGGGCTTGGCCTCAACCCCGAAGCGGTGCCGCCCACGCGCCCGGATGGACAGGGCAGCCTCGCCGCTGCCGATACGCAGCGTCGCACCACGGCCGCCGTGCTGCATGAGTTTCCAGCCCGCGGGATCAGGATAGGCAAAGCCCGAGAACCGCTTCGCTGACTTGAACCGTGGGAATCCGGGCGTCTGCCCCGCTTTGACCCGGCGAAAGAAAGCCTGGAAGGCCAGGTCCAGACGCCGCAGCGTCTGTTGCAAGGCGTGGCTGCCAAGCTCCACGAACTCGGGCCGATCGGCCTTGACCTGCGGCAGGACGTTTTGCTGGTCGTAGAAGCTGATCGACTTGCCGGCCTTGCGCCAGGCATCGATGCGTTCTTCGAGCGCCGCGTTGTACAACTCGCAGTGCAGCCGCGTCCAGGCCTCAAGCCGCGCTGCCTGCGCGGCATTCGGGTCGAGCTTGAGCGTGACTTTGCGGCGCTGCATGGCTGTTATTTTATCCAGCCGTGCGAGGAACGACAAGCGAAAACCGCCCGCTTGACCCCCTCCTGCCCGGACGGCTTCGCCTGAGCGACGCTGCGCGCCGGGCCGGGCGAGGAAGGGGAATGCGCGGGCATTTGTTCAAATCCCGCGGCCGGCGCCGAGTGGCCGGGAAAACTAATTGTCATGGGGGTCACGTGGGTGAGGTTGCGCTTGGGCTGCCCAAGCACTCCTGCTATTCGAAACCCAAATGCGCCCGCGCGCAACGCAAGACCTTGGTGCGCGTGGTGTCGTGCAAACGGTACGCGTCGTCGATTGGCGATCCGGATCCGGCTCTGGACGCCGCGCCTTGGGCGCCGAACCGCCCTCAAACATTTGCTGCTTGCACCGCGATGAGCCTCGATCTGCCGGGGCAAGTTCCCGCAACGGTATGCTTTGTGCCTTTGCTGCTCAACCCGATGCCCATGAAACTGCTCTTCAGCGTGGTGGCCCTTCTCGTCGCCTTCGTGTTGCTGATGTTGCTTTCCCGCAATCAACTGCAAGGTTTGCGAAAGCCCTCGGAAGCGGGATCGAGCGCGCCTTCTGCCGCAGGAGGCTTGATCTCCCCGCAGCAGTACAAGCACCAACTTGACCAGGCCATGCGCGCCTCGCATCCCGGTTCAGCTGGCAGCAATGCGCCTTGACCGCCCCGTGGATCCGGATCGCATACCCGCCCAGCCCGACGCAGCCGACCTGGCCTTCATGCGCTTGGCGCTTGACCAGGCACACAACGCTTGGCTTCTTGGCGAGGTGCCCGTTGGCGCAGTCATCGTGCGTGAAGGTAAGGTCATCGCCACTGGCTTCAACCGGCCAATCGGCGATAGCGACCCCACGGCCCATGCCGAAATCATCGCGCTTCGACAGGCTTCCAGCCTGTTGGACAATTACCGGCTTCCCTGATGCACGCTGTACGTGACCCTTGAGCCTTGCGCGATGTGCGCGATGGCGATGATGCACGCACGCCTGGATCGCGTCGTGTTCGGTGCGCGGGACCCCAAGACGGGTGCAGCCGGCAGCGTGGTTGATCTGTTTTCGGAAACGCGCCTGAACCACCACTGTGCCGTGCTCGGCGACGTCGATGCCCAAGCCTGCAGTCGACTGCTGCAGGATTTCTTTCGGGAGCGCAGGCGCCAGACGCGACCCGAAGGGCCGGTGGGCGCAGACCCTGATGCGCGGGCCAATCCTGCCACGGGCATTGAGGTGACGCATCTGGACGAACCCGAGGGACCCGGCTCCGATTGAGCGCGCGCATCGTCAAGACGCCCACGGCACCCTGAAGTCATCCAATTCACCGCTTCGCCTGACCTTCACGTTCAACGACCCATGACAGACCTTTCGCCTCCGATCAAAGCCGGCTCTCGTGGCCTGCTGCGTCTGATCTCGCCCTCAGGTGCCGTACCCGAGCCGGAGCGCGTTCATCGTGCGCAGGAGCGTCTCCAGGAGCTTGGCTTTCGCATCCATCTCGACTCCCATGCGCTGAGCCGCGTGCAACGCTTTTCCGGCACCGATACCCAGCGCGTGCAAGCCCTGCACCGGGCAGCGCGCGGCACGGCGCGTGTTGTGATGGCGACCCGAGGTGGCTATGGTCTGTCGCGCATTCTTCACAAGCTCGACTATGCGTTGCTGCGCGACGGCATCAACCAGCGGCGACAGTTCTGGGTGGGCCATAGCGACTTCACGGCCCTTCAGCTTGCCGTGCTGGCGCAGACAGGAGCTGTGACCTACAGCGGACCCATGGCCGCTTATGACTTTGGTGCCGAAAAGCTCGACGACATCACGGTGGATAGCTTTCTCGACGCGTTGGACGGCAGCCAGGAGGCCATCGGCTTTGCCAGCGACGACGCACCGCGCGGGCTTGATCGCGCAGGCGTGTTGTGGGGCGGCAACCTCAGCCTGGTCACCAGCCTCATCGGCACGCCCTACCTGCCCAAGGCGCGTGGCGTGTTGTTTTTGGAGGACGTGGCCGAGCAGCCGTATCGCGTCGAACGCATGTTCGCCCAGCTCCTCCTAGCGGGCGTATTGCAACGCCAGAAGGCCGTCGTACTCGGAGCGTTCACGGACTACCGGCTAAGCGCCCATGACTCCGGTTTTGACCTCGCAACCGCCGTGGCTTGGCTGCGCTCGCAGCTCAAGGCGTCGGGCGTGCCCGTGGTCACCGGGTTGCCCTTTGGGCACGTCCGAACGAAGCTCACCTTGCCGCACGGAGCTCGGTGCCGTCTGGTGCGCGACGGCAGCGAGGCCTATCTGGTGTTCCCGCATGGGCATGACTAAGCCAGAGATTCAGGCGGCGCTCACGACAACCACGATTTTGCCCATCGCCTCGCGCCGGCTGAGCTTTGTGATGGCCTGCGCGGCCTGATCCAAGGCGACACGTTCGGTAATGGCCGGGCGCACGCGGGCCGCGCGGAACCAGTCCAGAAGTTGGCCCACGTTGGCAGCATGTTGGGCTGGGCTGCGCTGAATCGCCTCACCCCAGTACACCCCCAGGATCTGGCGCTCGCTGAGCAATGCCAGGTTGAGGGGAATGCGCGGAATGTCGCCACTGGCGAAACCCACAACAAGAAAGCGCCCACGCCACGCGGTGGCGCGTAACGCGGCCTCCGAGTAGGCGCCGCCCACCGGATCGAGGACCACGTCTGCACCACGCCCGTCGGTGAATTCCAGTAGCCGTTTGCGCAAGTCCTCGCTGGCGTAATTGACAAGCACATCGGCGCCGTGCTCACGGGCAAGGCCGAGCTTGGTGTCGTCCGAGGCCGCCGCGATGACCCTTGCACCCATCGCCTTGGCCACGTCGACTGCGGCCAGGCCAACGCCACCCGCAGCTCCCAGCACCGCAACGTTCTCTCCGCTTTGCACTTGCGCCACGTCCTTCAGTGAGTGGATGGCCGTGCCATACGTCAGCATGAAGGCAGCGCCCTGCTCGAAATCCATGCCCTTGGGCAAGCGCATGATGCGCCGGGCATCGACCACACAGCGCTCAGCCAACCCGCCGTGCCCCGCGAACGCGATCACGGCGTCGCCTGCGGCGTAGCCCGCCACACCTTCACCGACTTGCGTGATGGTGCCCGCGAACTCGGCTCCCGGCGAAAAGGGCAGGGGCGGCTTCACCTGGTAGAGCCCCTGCACGATAAGCGCATCGGGGAAATTCAGCGCACAAGCCTTCACGTTCACCACGACCTGTCCCGCCCCGGCAACTGGATCGGGAACGCTCTCGACACGCAAATCCGCAATGGGCCCATAGGCCTTGCACATCAGTGCTTTCATCGCGACCCCTCCGATGCTGGCGGCGCCAGAGGCGTGGGATTGCGTCCCTGCACGATATCCTGACAGCGCAACTCCACGGCTTGCAAGATCTTGCGATGCGGAACGATATAGAACGTCCCCTGCTCGACGGCAGCAAAGGTCATGTGCGCGATGTCGTCAGCCGTCAGTCGCCCGGATTGCACGGCCTGCGCCATGCGCGCGGCATAAGCGGCCGATTGCGGCGAAATTTCGGCCTCGACACCGTAACGCGGAGGTCGGTGGCGAGCGCTTTGGTGGATCCCTGTGGGCACCCAGGCGGGGCAAAGAACCGAAACCTTCACACGCGACTGCTGCTCGGCAAGCTCCGCGTACAGGGTCTCGGATAGGGTCACGACCCCGTGCTTGCTGACGTTGTAGGCAGCCATGCCGGGACTGGATATCAAGCCCGCAGCGGAGGCCGTATTGACCACATGGCTGTCTTGGTCCTGCTGCTGCATGCGCGGCACGAAATGCCGGATTGCATGCACCACGCTCATCAGATTCACGCCGAGCACCCAATCCCAATCCGCCGTGCTGTGTTCAGTGACGAGGCGGCTGTAGCCCACCCCCGCGTTGTTGCACAGGAGGTGCACGGCACCAAAGCGGGCAAAGCTGGCTGAGGCGAGTGCGGCGATGTCAGCCTCGCGGCTGACATCTGTGACCTGCAGCAGAACACGCGCATCCGGCAGGTTCAGGGAAACGGCAGACTGCTGCAGTCTGTCCGCGTCAAGGTCGGCGAGAACCAGGTTCATGCCACGGCTGGCGGCCTGTTTCGCCAGAGCCAGACCGATGCCACTCGCGGCGCCTGTGATCACGGCAGTTCTGTTGTCGAAATTTTGCATGGGAAGTTCCGAAGGTGGACTGAAGGCGCGCGGCTCAGGATGCGTCGAAGACAATCACGCCACGTGCGTTATGCCCGGCCTGCATGTCGGCAAAAGCAAGAGCGGCCTCCTCAATGCCATAGCGCCGTGTGATGAGTTCATCGATCTTGAGGGCACCGTGCCGATACAGCGCAATGAGGCGCGGAAAATCCTGCCGGGGCCGTGCTGAGCCGTAATAGCTGCCGGTCAACGTTTTCTCCTCAAAGGTCAGGCTCGCCGTGCGCACGGAGGTGGTGTCGCTTTGTGCGGCGACTCCGACCACCACGGCCGTTCCGCCCTTGCGCACACAGCCGTAAGCCTGGGCGACGAGTTGGCCCGAGCCGACGCATTCGAACGCGTAATCAACCCCGCCATCGGTTGCACGTTTGACGGCCTTGACCACCTGCGGCTCGCGGCTCGCGTCAATCGTGTGGGTGGCGCCGAACAGGCGGGCAAAGTCAAGCTTGTGCGCCACAGTATCCACGGCCACGATCGTTGTCGCTCCCGCAATGGCGCAGCCCTGGATCGCGCTCAGCCCCACGCCACCGCAGCCGAATATGGCCGCGGTCGAGCCGGGTTGCACACGCGCCGTATTGACGGCTGCACCCACGCCCGTCATCACCCCACAGGCGATCAGGCACGCCGACTCCAGGGGCATCGCAGGGTCGATCTTTACCACGTTGTCCACGTGCAAAGTCGCGTACTCGGCCATCACGCCGCAGCCGGAAAACACGCTTAGCGCCTGCCCCGAGGCATCAAACGTGCGCACCGTGCCATCAGGCAGCGTGCTCAGAGCGCGCGCAGCCTGGTCGCATAGCTGCGGGCGCCCTGTCTGGCAGTAGCGGCAGTGCCCGCACATGCTTACAAAGGAGCTCACGACATGGTCGCCAACGGCCAGTTCGCGCATGCCATCACCCACCTCGACGACAACGCCCGCACCCTCGTGCCCGAGCACCAGGGGAGGCGCCATCCCAATGGTGCCGTTGGTGGCCGACAAATCGCTGTGGCACACGCCGCACGCGGCAACGCGGATTGTGACTTCGTTTTGGCGCGGCGGGTCGACGCGGATTGTCTCGACCTCGAATGGGCGATCCAGTCCGCGACAGACCACGGCGCGGGCGCTGCGTGCAGGCATGATGGTTCTCCGAACGGTTTCAGGCGGCGCGCGCGCCGCGGGCAAAGCGCTGCAGTTGGGCGTCACTGTCGCCCAGCCAGAGCTCGATTGTCGTCAGGCGCTTGAACCAGTGACTGACTTGCATTTCATCGGTCATGCCCATGCCACCATGCAACTGCACGGCCTGTTGCGAGACGAAGCGGCATGCCTGGCCCACCCGTGCCTTGCTCGCGGCGAGCACCTGTGCACGAACCCCGACATCCTGATGGCTCGCAAACCCGGCGGCCATCAGGGCCATGGAGCGCGCCTGCTCGACTTCCATCCACATGTCCACGGCGCGCTGCTGCAGGGCCTGGAACCGCCCGATGGGTTGACCAAATTGCTGCCGGGTGTTGAGGTAAGCGACGGTTGCATCCAGCGTGGCCTGCAGCAGTCCCACAGCCTCTGCGCACAGCGCTGCCAGCCAGAGGTCACGCAAGCCATCGCGCATCGCTGGGCCCTGGCCTGCATGACCCAGGCGCGCCTCGGGAGGCAACTGCACGGCGTCGAACTGCACGTCAGCAGCCCGCTGGCCGTCCAGCAACGGGTAGTCGCGCAGGCTCACACCAGGGCGATCCCGCTCCACGGCAAACCACGCCACAGTGTCGTCATGCGTGCGCGCTGACACGAGCAACACATCCGCAAATGGCGCTTGCAGCACCAGCGTCTTGGCTCCGGAAAGCGCATAGCCGGGCCCGGTGCGATCAGCCCTGGTTTGCGGCTGCTCAGTGGCAAAGCCGGTATCCGGCTCGAAGTGCGCTGGCGTGACGATGGCTTTGCCCTCAGCCATGCGCGGCAGCAAATGATGCGCCATGGGGCCTGCCGCCATGCCCAGCAGGTGCGTGGCGAGCAGGCTGCTGGCAACAACCGGCTCCAGCGGCATTGCAGGGGCAAGGACCTGCACGGCGTGCAGGCCGTCTTGCGTGCTCGCGCCCAAACCCCCATGGGCCTCGGGCACGAGCAGGGCGGTGATGCCGAGTTGCGCCAGCAAGCCCCAGGCCTGGGCGCTGAATCCACTGCCCGCACTCAGGGCCCGCCGATGCTCGAACGGATAGTCGCGCTGGATGAATCGCTGCAAGGCGTCGGCCAGTTGGCGCTGCTCATCGGTGGCTTGCCACTGCATATTCGCTGTCCTTTGTCGGAAATAAAAACATGGCGATCCCAAACGCGGTCACGCGCGGGCCGGCGCCTCAGTCTCGGGAGGATCCTCCACCAAGTCCGAGTGCACGGGCCAGGATATTTTTTTGTATCTCGTTGCTGCCGCCGTAGATCGAGAGCTTGCGCCAGTTGGCATATTGCGTGCCGAGGTTGGCGTAGTCGGGCCAGCAGCCCGCCGCGCAGTCCTCTGCCTGGAGGGCGCCGGGGGTGAAGGGCAGCGCCTGGTGGCCGGCGACATGCATCAGGAGATCGGCCAGCCGCTGCTGCAATTCGCTGCCAAGCACCTTGAGCATGGAACTCTCCGGGCCCGGTGGCCCTGTGCGTTGCAACATACGCAACTGGGTCGTCTCCAAAGCCATCAGGTCGATCTCGGCCTGGGCCACGCGCGCTGCGAATAGCGGGTCGTCGAGTCGGCTCTTGCCTTGCGCGTCGCGCTTGGCGCTCAGCTCCGTCAGTCGGGCCAGCTCACGCTTGGCTATCCCGACTCCGGCGATGTTGCTGCGCTCGTGGCCAAGCAGGAATTTGGCGATGGTCCAGCCCTGGTTTTCCTCGCCCACCCGATTGGACACCGGCACGCGCACGGCATCGAACCACACTTCGTTGACCTCATGCTCACCATCCAGGGTGATGATGGGGCGCACCGTCACACCGGGCGAGCGCATGTCGATAAGCACAAAGGAAATGCCCTGCTGTGGCTTGACCAAAGGGTCAGTCCGCACAAGGCAAAAAATCCAATCGGCATATTGGCCAAGCGTGGTCCAGGTTTTCTGGCCCGTGACGACGTATTCCGCCCCCTCGCGCAAGGCACGGGTCTTCAGCGAGGCCAAATCGGACCCTGCACCTGGCTCGGAGTAGCCTTGACACCACCACACATCGCCGCTGATGATGCCAGGCAACAGGGCCTGGCGTTGCTGTTCCGTGCCAAACTGCATCAATACGGGCCCCAGCATTTTCAGGCCGAATGGCAGCTGCCGAGGCGCGCCGGCCTGTGCGCATTCTTCATCGAAGATGGCCTGCTGCACCGCATCCCAGCTCGTGCCTCCGTAAGACTGGGGCCAGTTGGGTGCACCCCATCCCTTGGCGTGCAGAATGCGCTGCCAGCGCACGAAATCCTCCTTGCCCAGACGCAGGCCGTGCAGCACCTTGTCCCGGATGTCCGCTGGCAGGGCCTGGCACACAAAGGCTCGCACCTCGTTGCGAAATGCGGCGTATTGAGGAGTGACGTCAATATTCATAGCTCTGTGTTCCGCAACTAGCCGGGATCGGTGGTCTCGTGATGAAAGGCGTTGAGCTCCCTGGGTGTGCGATCGCGTGCGCCGAACGCCGCCGGTTCCCGGATGGCGCTCCTGACAGGGGAAAGCGGCGCATCAAGGCGCAGGGGATCATCACAGTGGAAGCGTTCCGCAGTCATGTAAAGGGTAAGGGCCCAAGCGCGAACGAATCAAAATTTCGGTAAAACCGCATTGCGGAATTGCGTTCCGTGATTTATGTTGACGATTGTTAAACCTGCAGGGCTCACTGTCAAGCACGCCCAGCGGCTCATGCTGCACTCGGTTCGCCCATCTCCCAACTGCTCGTCTCGTCCATGAACACGCACAGCGCCAAGCCACCCCAAGCGATTTCGACCGACAAGCGGACCGGCGCATCGAAAGACGACCGTCAGTTCGTCACGGCCCTGGCGCGAGGCCTCGAGGTGCTATCGAGCTTTCGTGCCCGCGACAAGGCGCTGGGCAATCTGGACATTGCACAGCGCTGCAAGCTGCCGAAATCCACGGTCTCGCGCCTGACCTATACGTTGACGCGGTTGGGCTACCTTACACTGGACGAGGACAGCGGCAAGTACCGGCTGGGTACGGCCACCTTGTCGCTTGGCAGCACCGTGCTGGCCCGCATGGACATTCGGCAGATTGCCAGGCCGCTGATGCAGGAGCTGGCCGATGTTTCCAAGGCGATGGTCTCATTGTGCATACGCGACCGCCTGTCGCTGATCTACGTCGAAAATTGCCGCAGCGCCTCGGCCTTGACATTGAGCCTGGACGTGGGGTCGCGCATCCCCATCGCCACCACGGCCACGGGGCGCGCCTACCTTGCCGTGGCTGGCGAGCGCGAGCGCGCGTCCATCTTCGAGGACCTCGCCGCACTTGATGAGCTGGCCTGGCCTGCGCTCAAGAACGCCATCAACAAGGCACTGGACGACTACCGAACCCTGGGCGTCGCGTGTTCGTTCGGCGACTGGCAGCCTGATGTCAACGCCATTGCAATCGGTATCGACCCCGGAGGTGGCATGCCTCTGATGGCGATCAACTGCGGAGGCCCCGCATTCCAGCTCAGCCCGGACTTCTTGCTGCAGGAAGTGCGGCCCCGGCTGATTGCGCTGGCACGGCAGCTGGAAAGCCTGGTCACGCGTTGAGCCGGGTCTTCACGCCTCGGTCAAGAATGCGCGAATTGCCGTCTCGACCACCTCCGGGCGCTCATGCACCACCCAGTGCGAGGCTTCGGGCACCCGCTGGATCCGCAAGTCAGGCACAACCGTTTCCAGGCCATCGAGCAACACAGGCAATAGGGCTTGGTCCTGCTCGCCCCAGATCACCAGCGTGGGCATGCGCACAATGAACGCGCCGGCTTCGAGCTGCAAGCCAGCTGCGCCAGGTCGTTGCGCAGTCGGCGGCATGAGCGGCGAGGCCCGGTAGTAATTCAGCATGGCATCCATCGCGCCGGGAATCTGCCAGGCTTGCTTATACAGGTCGATCTGCGCTTGGCTCAGCGCGCTGAGCCCGCTCACCGGGTGCCGAAAAAGCGCCAACAGGCGCGCGCAATCATCGCGCAACAACAGCGCGGCGGCGTCCGGCTCACGCAAACGCAGCATGTACTGGCTTGCCGACTGCTGGGCCCGATCGTGGCTCAGGGCGCGGGCAAACGCAACAGGGTGGGGCGAATTGATGATGACCAGCCGCGAAACCAGTTGCGGATGGTGCACGGCGAGGCTCCACGCCACAGCGCCTCCCCAATCGTGGGCAACCAGGATGCATTGCCGATAGCCGAAATGTGCCAGAAGGCCGCGCAGATCATCCATCAGCGGCTGCACCCGGTAGGCAGCAACACCCTGCGGTTTGCCCGACAGGTTATAGCCCCGGAGGTCGGGGGCCACGGCGAAGTAATCCCCCCCGAATGCGCGCAGCAGCGCGTGCCACTCAGCCCAGCATTCGGGAAAACCGTGGACAAACAAGAGCAGTGGCTTACCAGCTGCGCCAATGCTTGCAGCATGCAAGCGCAAGCCACCTGGCAAGGTCACGTCATGGTGATCCATCGCCCGGCCCAGCGCCTAGGCGGCAACGCGCATGAGCCGCCCATCCACCACGCGGGCAACCACCGAATCTACATGGATTTGCGCTGCATAGTGCACTTCCGCGCCAAGCCCGCGCGAGGCCATCAGGCGGCCCACGCGCGAGTCAGCCAAGCAGCGCAAGGCGTCGCTGCCCTGCTGCAACAAGGCCGCAGCAAGCGCTGCATCGGAATAGCTGCGCTGCCCGGGGGCCTGTTGCAGGCACGATACGAGAAGCCCCGCGCCGTAGAAATCCTCCAGATTGAATTGTTCGCTCGACCCGGCGCACACGATCAGAACGGTGCTGCGCGCGTGCTCGCGCAGCACGTGCGCGATCGTGGCCCGGGCGTTGCGCAAGCTGGCGGCATAAACATGAGCCGCTGGCAATGCCTTGCGCAGCGCAACCGTGCCATTTGTGGTGCTGTAAACCAGATTACGACCCTGCAGTTCATGGCGCAGCAGCGCCAAGGGGGTCGGATGGGCAAAGCCTGGCAGGGTCTCGGCATCCAGTTCACCACTCAGGATGGCGCTTCCCACAGCAAGCTCCGAAGCCATGCGGCGCGCATGCTCCGCATCCAGCGCAGGGATCACCGAGCTGGCACCTGCTTGCAGCGCGGCCAGCGCCGATGTGGTGGCAAAGAGCACGTCCAGCACAATGACGACCCGACCGTCCAGACGCTGATCGTCGAGTTCTTCCTTGGTGAGCAACACATGGATTTTCTGCATCGTGGATCGGTGTTCGTCAGCGCCTTTACAAGCAATCTGGAGCAGGCTAGCATCCATCATAATCAAAACATAATTCTGCATAGCGGAACTCTGCGTCCGCAGCGATTGCAAAGCCCGTTCACATCCCTGGAGACAGCATGGCCAGCGTCGACGCATCCCGCCACGGCGACATCGTCGTTCTCACTCTGAATAATCCGCCAGTCAATGGCTTTGGCTGGCAGCAGAGGCGCCAGCTTGTGGAAGCGATCGACACCGCGGCCGCGGATCCGACGGTGGCTGGTATTGTGGTCACAGGCGCCGGAACCGTGTTTTCTGGCGGAGCCGACATCCGCGAATTCGGCAAGGCAGAATCGATGGCCTCACCGCATTTGCTGGACGTCATTGGGGTGGCCGAGGCGTGCACCAAGCCGGTGGTGGCGGCGATCGGCGGCACCTGCATGGGCGGAGGACTGGAATTTGCGCTCGGTTGCCACGGCCGTGTGGCGCTGGCCGAGGCTCGGGTGGCATTGCCCGAGGTCAAGATCGGCTTGGTGCCCGGAGCCGGTGGCACGCAACGCCTGCCACGCGCGGTGGGGCTGGAAACGGCGATGAACATGATTGTGTCCGGGGAACCCGTGGCGGCCAGACGATTGGCCCAGACTTCGTTGTTTGATGCCGTGGTTGAGGACAACGTCGTGCAGGCTGGTGTCGACGTGGCTCGCAAGCTCGCGGCCTCGGCTAATCCATTGCCGCGCACGCGCGACCGGTCAGTCGATCATCGGGACGCCGAGGCGTATATCCAGTCCACGCGCACCATGGTGCAGGCCCAATTTCCCCGTGAGCCAGCCCGCTTGCAGTGTGTCGAAGCCGTGGCCGGGTCGCTCAAGGACTTCGATGCGGGCATGCTGCAGGAGCGGCGCCTGTTCGTCATGTTGATGGCCACGCCGGAATCGCAATCCCTGCGTCATGCCTTCTTTGCCGAGCGTTCTGCTTCCAAGATCGCCGACGTCCCCGCCGACACGCCCACCCGCACCATCGCTCAGGTGGGCGTGATCGGCGCTGGGACGATGGGTGGGGGCATCAGCATGAATTTTTTGAATGCCGGCATTCCCGTGACCCTTGTCGAGACGGCGCAGGAGGCACTCGACCGCGGGGTGGCCACCATCCGCAAGAACTACGAGAACTCGGCCCGCAAGGGCAAGCTCACAGCCGAAACTGTGGAGACGCGCATGGGCCTGCTGCATCCCACGCTGGATTTTTCCAGCCTGGCCGCCTGCGACCTGGTCATCGAAGCCGTCTTCGAGAACATGGACGTCAAGCGGGAGGTCTTTCAGCGCCTTGATGCCGTGGCCAAGCCCGGTGCCATCCTCGCGTCTAATACGTCGACACTTGACCTCGATGCCATCGCCGCCTTCACGCAACGCCCGCAGGACGTCGTCGGCCTGCATTTCTTCAGCCCTGCCAATGTGATGAAACTGCTGGAGGTCGTGCGCGGCAAGGCGACCGCCCGCGATGTCCTGGCCACAGTCATGCAATTGGCCAAGACCATACGCAAGACCGCCGTGGTATCGGGCGTGTGCGATGGCTTCATCGGCAACCGCATGTTGGAACATTACGGGCGCATGGCGAACTTCCTGGTCGAGGAGGGCGCAAGCCCTCAACAGGTGGACCGCGCGCTTGAAGCCTGGGGCATGGCCATGGGTCCGTTCCGCATGGGGGATCTCGCCGGAAACGACATCGGGTGGTCCATCCGCAAGCGCCGCTACGTGGAAAGACCGCATGTCAAATACTCGCGCTTGGCTGACCGCCTTTGTGAGCGCGGGCGCTATGGACAGAAGACCGGCGCCGGCTGGTATCGCTACGAACCAGGCCGGCGCGATGCGCTTCCCGACCCGGAGGTCGACGCGCTGATCACGGCGTATCGCCAGGAGATCGGGATCAGCCCGCGCGCCATCAGCGACGCCGAGATCGTGGAACGCTGCATCTATGCCCTGGTCAACGAGGGTGCGCGCATCTTGCACGAAGGCTATGCCCAGCGTGCGAGCGATATTGACATGGTGTACCTGGCAGGCTACGGGTTCCCCGCCTGGCGCGGCGGTCCGATGTTTTACGCCGACACCGTCGGGCTGTACATGGTGGCACGGCGGATGCGCCAGTTCGCCGCCCAACCGGGCGCCGACGCCGACTTCTGGCAACCCGCGCCGCTATTGGCCGAACGAGCCTCGCAAGGCAAGTCCTTCAACGACGCGTGAGCGCGCATCCCGGACACGCGCCCTCCTAATATTCAACTGGAAATCCCCATGAGCGAAGCCGTCATCGTCTCCACCGCGCGTACGGGCCTCGCCAAATCGTGGCGAGGCGCGCTCAATCTCACCCATGGCGCCACACTGGGCGGGCACGTCGTGCAAGCCGCGGTGGAGCGCGCCGGCATTGCGCCCGATGAGGTGGAAGATTGCATCATGGGCTGCGCGTACCCGGAGGGTCCGACTGGCAACAATATTGCGAGACAGATTGCGCTGCGTGCGGGGCTTCCGGTCACGGCAGGCGGCGTCACCGTGAATCGTTTCTGCTCCTCAGGCCTGCAGGCGATCGCGATGGCCTCACACCGGGTCATCGTCGATCAGGTCCCAGTGATGGTCGCCGGTGGCGTCGAGTCCATTTCCTGCGTGCAAAATGACCGCGCCAACAAACACATGTTGCGTGACGCATGGCTGGTGGAGCACAAGCCGACCATTTACTGGAACATGGTGCAGACCGCAGAGGCCGTCGCCCAGCGCTACGGGATTTCACGCCAACAGCAGGACGAGTATGGTGCGCGCAGCCAGCAACGTGCCGCGGCCGCGCTGGCGGCAGGCAGGTTCGCTGATGAGATCGTGCCCATCACCGTTCGCGCTGCTGTGGCGGACAAGGCCACCGGCCAGCTTCTCACCCGTGAGGTGACGCTGGCCACGGACGAGGGCATTCGCGCAGACACGACTTATGAAGCCGTCTCGAAGATTCGCCCCGCCATGCCTGGCGGTGTCATTGCCGCGGGAAACGCGAGCCAGTTTTCCGACGGCGCCTCGGCGTGCGTCGTCATGAACGCGCGGCTCGCTGAGCAGCGCGGCGTCGAGCCCCTTGGCGCATTCCGCGGCTTTACCGTGGCTGGCTGCGAGCCGGACGAAATGGGCATCGGCCCGGTGTTCGCGGTACCACGCCTGTTGCAACGCGCCGGGCTCAAGGTTGACGACATCGGCTTGTGGGAACTCAATGAGGCGTTCGCTGTGCAAGTCATCTACTGCCGTGACAAGCTGGGCATCCCTGACGAGCGCCTGAACGTCAACGGCGGTGCGATCGCAGTCGGGCATCCCTATGGTGTGTCGGGCGCGCGCCTTGTGGGCCATGCGCTGATCGAGGGAAAGCGCCGCGGTGTCAAATATGTTGTTGTCACCATGTGCATCGGTGGCGGCCAAGGCGCGGCGGGGCTCTTCGAAGTGCTCTGAAGGCGCAACGACCATGCATGGGAGTCGCGATGCAGGAGGTCCCGCACAGCTCTTGCAGCTGGGCCCCGATGCCCTTGCAATCCCCTCATACCCGATGCTTTTGGGCGCGCAATACAATGCGGCGCAATCCTGATGCGTCCGACCATAGATTTCCTCCTGTACGACTGGCTGGACGTGACTGCATTGACCGAGCGTCCACGCTACAAGGAGCACAGCCTGGAGACCTTTACCCAGGTGCTCGATACGTGCGAACGCATCGCTCGAGACAAGTACGCCCCCTTCAACCGCCTGGTCGACATCGAGGAGCCCCGTCAGGAAGGCGATCGCGTGGTGCTGCCCAAGGCCACGCACGAGGCCTGGAAGGCCTATGCGGAATCGGGCATGCTTGCTGCCGCGCAGGACGATGCGCTGGGTGGCATGCAACTGCCTTACACGGTGGAGGCCGCTGCCAATGCGTTCTTCGCCCGAGCATCAGTCAGCATTGGGGCGGGCCTGCTGACGGTGGGTAACGCCAATTTGCTGATGACGCACGGCACCCCGGCGCAGCAGCGCGTGTTCGCGCATCCCGAGTTCCGCGGACAGTGGTCCGGGACGATGTGCTTGTCCGAGCCGCAAGCGGGGTCGAGCCTCTCGGACATCGCGACGCGCGCGTTACCCGACGGTGAAGGCTTCGAAACAGACGCGCTCGGCCCGCGCTACCGGCTTTTCGGCAGCAAGATGTGGATCTCAGCCGGTGAGCACGACTTGACCGAGAACATCGTGCATCTGGTTCTGGCCAAGATACCCGGCCCGGATGGCAAGCTCATTGCCGGCGCGCGTGGGATTTCGCTGTTCATCGTGCCCAAGAAACTGGTCGACGCCGAAGGGCGGCTCACGGGTGAGCGCAATGATGTGAACTTGGCCGGACTAAACCACAAATGTGGATGGCGCGGCACCCCCAACACCCTGTTGAATTTCGGCGATGGCCGACACCCCGTACAGGGAGCCGCCGGGGCGATCGGCTGGCGGGTCGGAGCCGCCGGTGATGGGTTGCGTTGCATGTTTCACATGATGAATGAGGCGCGCATCGGCGTGGGGATGGCAGCGAGCATGTTGGGCATGGCGGGCTTCGAGGCGGCGCTCGCCTACGCGCGTCAGCGCCCTCAGGGGCGCCCGTTGGGGCCCGCCGGCAAGGATCCGGGCCAGCCGCCCGTGGCGATCATCGCCCATGCCGATGTCAAGCGCATGCTATTGGCGCAGAAGGCGTATGCCGAGGGCGCCCTGGCCCTGGAACTGTACTGCGCGCGGCTCGTCGACGAGCACCGCACGGGCGAAGCGGCAGCGGCGCGCGACGCTGGACTGCTCCTGGAAGTGCTCACCCCCATTGCCAAGAGCTGGCCCTCCGAGTGGTGTCTGGAGGCCAACAGCCTGGCGATCCAGGTGCATGGGGGCTACGGGTACACACGCGACTTTCCCGTGGAGCAATACTGGCGCGACAATCGACTGAACATGATCCACGAGGGGACCCACGGAATTCAGGCGCTGGATCTGCTTGGTCGCAAGGTGGTGATGGAAGGCGGCGCAGGGCTTGCGCTCCTGGCTGCACGCATGCATGCCACGATTGCCCGTGCCGAACCGGTGCCGTGCCTGCACATGCATGCCGGCGCGCTCAATGCCGCGCTGCAGCAGCTTGTGGAGGCCACGCATCGGGCCTGGGAGGGCGGGGATGCAGCGGCCACGCTGGCCAATGCCACGCCGTACCTGCAGGCATTCGGCCACGTGGTGCTGGCGTGGATCTGGCTCGATGTGGCCCAATCGGCACTTGCGCACCTGGCCGACAAGCCGGGCAAGTCGGATCTGCGCGACGGGAAGCTCCAGGCATGCCACTACTTCTATGCCTACGAGCTGCCGAAAATCCAGGCGTGGCTGCAGGTCGCAGCCCGACGCGACCCGACCTGCCGCGAGATGCAGGATTCATGGTTCTGACAAGGAGCACCCATGACCACGACCGTGCAACGACTCTTTGACCTCACCGGGCGCCGCGCGCTTGTGACCGGAGGGTCGCGCGGCCTCGGACTGCAGATGGCCCAGGCATTGGGTGAAATGGGTGCCAAGCTGGCCTTGGTCGCGCGCAAACCCGATGAACTGCACCAGGCCCGTGAGCATCTTCGCGCGCTGGGGCTTGACGCGGAGGTCTTCCCTGCCGACTTGCTGCAGCGCGCGGCCATCGCACCCCTTGTGCAGAACGTGCAGGACGCAGTGGGCGCCATCGATATCCTGGTCAACAATGCGGGCGCCACCTGGGGCGCCGCGGCGGAGGATTATCCCGACGAAGCTTGGGACAAGGTCATGCATTTGAACGTCGATGCTGTGTTCTTCTTGACCCGCGAGGTTGCCAAGCGAAGCATGATTCCCCAAAACCGGGGCAGCATCGTGAACATCGCATCGATTGCCGGATTGCGGGGAAACCCGCTGCCGATGCGCACCATCGCCTACAACACGTCCAAGGGAGCGGTAATCAACTTCACGCGCGCACTCGCGGCCGAGTGGGGACAGCATGGGATCCGCGTCAATGCCATCCTCCCCGGCTTTTTCCCATCCAAGATGACTGCTGGGCTTCTGGAGACGATGCGCGACCGCGTCATCCAGAAAACCCCGCTGGCTCGCATCGGCGGTGACGACGACTTGATGGGCGCGGCAGCCTTTCTTGCAAGCGATGCATCGCGCCACGTCACCGGCCAATGCCTGGCCGTGGATGGTGGTGCAAGCATTGTCTGAGGCCTCAGTCAACGAGCCCGGGTGATGCAAAGCGACACCCTCCTGAATGCACGCGGCGCTTTGCACACGCAAGGGCGCGCCGAGCCGCCTCGCGACGTACCGCGAACCGCGCCGGGCAGCACGCAGAGCGTGCGCGAGCTGCTGTCATCGATCACCAGCGTTGTGCTGGCCGGAGGCGGGAACCGCTGCTGGTGGCAAGCCGGCATGTGGGACGTACTCCAACCGGAGGGGCTGACGCCCACGCAGGTTGCCGGGGTGTCAGCCGGCGCAGCCACGGCCTGCATGCTGCTGGCCGGCAAGACCGCGCAGACGCTCGACCATTATGGACGCATGACGGCGCATAACCCGCGCAATTTCTACCTCGGTCGCCTGTTGCGCGGCCAGCGCGCGTTCCCGCATGCACAGATGTATCGCGAAGCCCTGCTTGCCATCTTCGATGCGCAGACGCTTGACGCATTGCGCAGCCAGCCGCGCATCTACGTACAGGTCTCCCGTCTTCCACGCTGGCTCGGTCCTCGCAGCGGCGTGCTGGCCGGGATTTTTGCCTACCAGTTCGACAAGAAGGTTCGCAAGCTGCTGCATCCGCGCGCGGGCCGGCTCCTGGGCTTTGTGTCCGAGGTCCTGGTGGCGCAGGACTGCCGCACCCCTGAGGAACTGGCAGACCTGCTCCTTGCCTCGAGCTGCACACCGCCGTTCACGCCGGCGCTGCGCCTGCATGGACGACCGGTGCTCGATGGAGGCATGTTCGACAACGTACCGGTTGAGGCGATTCCCGTGGAGCATCGACAGGGGGTTACCCTGGTACTGCTGACCCGCCGGTACGCGCGGCCTTTGCCGCAATCCCCGCAGCGCATTTACATCCAGCCATCGCACCGGGTGCCGGTCCGTGGCTGGGACTACACCAACCCGCACGGCATCCGCGCTGCTTACGAGCTCGGTCGCCATGATGCGCGGCAACTTCTGGCTCGTCTGCACGCGCATGGCATGGCCACTTTCCTGGAGAACACACATGGCTGATCACAATCTGCAAATCGTCCTTGCCGACAGGCCCACGGGCTGGGTTGACGAGAGCCACTTTCGGCTCCAAAGTGGCCCGGTCCCTGAGCCTGGTGAAGGCGAGGTTCTGGTTCGCAATCATTGGCTTTCGCTCGATCCCTACATGCGCGGGCGCATGTCCGACGCCAAGTCTTATGCCGAACCCGTCGCCCTGGGTGGTGTGATGGTGGGGGGCACCGCAGGCGAGGTAGTGGCGTCGCGCGATCCCCAATTCCGGCCCGGGGACAAGGTTGTCGGCATGTTGGGATGGCAGTTGTACGGCGCGGTTCCCGCACGCGCGCTGCAAAAGGTCGACACGACCCATGTGCCGCTTTCCGCCTATCTTGGCCCGGTGGGCATGCCCGGCGTGACTGCCTGGTACGGTCTGAATGCGATTTGCGAACCTAAGGCCGGTGAAACGGTGGTGGTCACAGCCGCTTCTGGCGCCGTGGGCAGTGTCGTCGGTCAACTGGCCAAAGCTAAAGGCTGCCGCGCTGTGGGCGTCGCCGGAGGCGCCGAGAAGTGCCGCTATGTGGTCGAGGAACTGGGTTTTGACGCCTGTGTGGACTACAAGGCAGGCAATCTCAAAGACGATCTGAAAGCTGCATTGCCCGGCGGGTTGGATTGCCTGTTCGAAAACGTGGGCGGGGAGATCTTTGATGCGCTCCTGGCTCGCACGAACGCCTTCGCCCGAATTGCGCTGTGCGGTCTGATTGCCGACTACAACACCACGGATCCCTACTGCGTGAAGAACATCCGCGCCGTTCTGGTCAGTCGCCTGAAGATGCAGGGATTCATCGTCTCCGAACACATGGAGCAGTGGCCCGCCGCGTTGCGTGAACTCGCCGGCTTGGTGGCCAGCGGCAAGCTTCACTGGCGCGAGTCCGTCGCACAGGGACTGGAGCAGGCACCGGCGGCTTTCATCGGTATGCTCAAGGGGAAAAACTTCGGCAAACAGTTGGTGAAACTGATCTGAGCAAGGGACACGCCATGCAAGCTGACACGCGCGAAGTGACACCTGCTTTGGCTTTCGATGCTGCAGCGCTGAGCGACTACCTGCGTGCACATCTTTCCGATGCGCAGGGACCTCTGCGCGTCGAACAGTTCAAGGGCGGTCAGTCCAATCCCACGTATATGCTGACGGCGGCGAACGGCAGGCGCTACGTGCTACGACGCAAGCCACCGGGCAAGCTTCTGCCGTCTGCCCATGCCGTTGACCGCGAATACCGCATCATGCGGGCTCTGGCAGGCAGCGGCGTACCCGTGCCCGGCATGCATGTGCTATGCCTTGACGAGTCCGTGATTGGCACCGCGTTTTACGTCATGGACTTCATCGATGGGCGCATTTTCTGGGACCCTCTGCTGCCAGGGATGCAACCCGCAGAGCGAGCCGCCATTTTTGACGAAATGAACCGGGTGATCGCTGCTTTGCACAGCGTGGACTATGCCGCGCTTGGCCTGGCCGACTACGGCAAGCCAGGCCAATACATCGCCCGACAGGTTGCACGCTGGTCCCAGCAATACCGCGCCAGTGAAACCGAACCCATCGATGCCATGGATCGGTTGATCGCATGGTTGCCCGCGCACGTCCCGCCCGGTGACGAAACGGCCATCGTGCACGGAGACTATCGTCTGGACAACGTGATCTTCCACCCCACCGAGCCACGCATCCTGGCCGTCCTTGACTGGGAGCTCTCCACCCTGGGCCATCCGCTGGCCGATTTTGCCTACCACTGCATGGCCTGGCGCTTATCACCCGGTCAGTTTCGTGGCTTGATCGGTGGCGATCTGGCGGCCTTGGGCATTCCGAGCGAAGGCGAGTACGTGGCCCGCTACTGCGCACGCACGCGACGGCCCCCGGTTTCGCAGGCTGATTGGGAGTTCTACGCCGCCTTCAACATGTTTCGCCTCGCCGCCATCCTGCAAGGCGTACTCGCGCGCGCCCTGCAGGGGAACGCGTCAAGCAGCCAGGCGCTGGAAGCTGGCCGGCGCGCAAGGCCCCTGGCCGAAACTGCTTGGGCGCAGGTGCAGGCAACCCACGCAACCTGAAAACGGACTTTTCACCCTCGAGGAACCACCATGGACTTCACACACAGCGACAAGGTACGTGCCCTGCAAGAGCGCGTCACCGCATTCATGGACGCACACGTCTATCCCAACGAGGCACGATTTTTCGCGGAGGTCGAGGCCAACCGCAAGGCCGGCAATGCCTGGCAGCCCACCACGGTCATTGAGGAACTCAAGGCTCACGCGCGCGAGGCCGGCCTGTGGAACCTGTTTCTTCCCGAGTCCGAGCGCGGCGCTGGACTCACCAATCTTGAATACGCGCCCCTGTGCGAAATCATGGGCCGCTCCCATATCGCACCGGAGACCTTCAATTGCTCGGCGCCGGACACCGGCAATATGGAAGTCCTCGAGCGCTATGGCACACCCGAGCAGAAGGCGCAGTGGCTCGACCCTCTGCTGCGAGGTGAAATCCGCTCGGGATTTGCAATGACAGAGCCCGGCGTGGCGTCCAGCGATGCCACCAACATCCAGGCCAGCATCCGCCGTGACGGCGAGCACTACGTGGTCAATGGGCGCAAGTGGTGGACCTCCGGAGCCAACGATCCGCGCTGCAAGGTGCTGATTTTCATGGGAAAGACCGATGCCGAAAATCCGGACCGGTACCGCCAGCAATCCATGATCCTGGTGCCCATGGATACGCCCGGCGTGCAGGTGCTGCGCCATCTTCCGGTCTTCGGATACGACGACGCGCCGCATGGCCATGCCGAGATTGCCTTCACCGATGTGCGCGTGCCGCTCACTAATATGCTTCTGGGAGAAGGGCGAGGCTTCGAGATCGCCCAAGGACGTCTCGGCCCCGGCCGTATCCACCACTGCATGCGCCTGATCGGCCTGGCTGAGCGTGCGCTCGAAGCCATGTGCAAGCGCGCTTTGGCGCGCACGGCGTTCGGCCGAGCGATTGCCGACCATGGCGTCACACGCGAGCGCATCGCCAACGCGCGCCTGCTGATCGACCAGGCTCGACTGCTGGTGTTCAAGGCCGCCGATATGATGGATCGTGCCGGCAACAAGGCTGCCCGCAGAGAAATCGCGATGATCAAAGTTGCCGCGCCCACAATGGCCTGCCAGGTCATCGACTGGGCACTGCAAGCGCATGGTGGGGGCGGCGCTAGCGACGATTTCGGCCTGGCTTATGCATACGCCCAGGCCCGGACGTTGCGCTTTGCCGACGGCCCCGATGAAGTGCATCGCGACCAAATCGCAAGACTTGAACTGGAGCGGTACCGTCCCAAGCGTTGAGCGTTGAGCGTCGACCACGATCCACCGCCGTTTCGCGTACAGGTCCGACCACGATGCCCTACGCCTCGGTCAACGACCAACGTGTCTATTTCCGGGACTCGGGCGGGCCTGGCCCGGCGCTGGTCTTTTGCCACGGCCTTTTGATGGACGGCAGCATGTTCGAGCCCCAGGTCGAGTGCTTTCGCGAGCAGTGGCGATGCATCACGTGGGACCAGCGTGGTCATGGGCGAACGGCGGGTGACGGCATTGCTGCGTTCAGCTACTACGACTCGGCCGATGACCTGGCGGCGCTGATGAACCATCTGGCCATCGAGCACGCCGTGTTCGCCGGGATGAGTCAGGGCGGCTACGTTGCGCTGCGGCTTGCTCTGACCCACCCACGGCTCGTGCGCGGACTCGTCCTCCTCAACACGCAGGCGCTGCCCGAGGACGACGCCGCGATCCCGAGCCACAAGAAAATGCTTGCCATCTGGACGCAAGGCGGTCTGCCCGAGAGGATGGCCGACAACATTGCGCGCATCATCCTCGGAGAGGGGGCGCCGCAGGCGCAATCCTGGAAGGCCAAGTGGCACCTGTGGAGGCCCCATAACCTGATCGCGAGCTTTCAGGCCTTGATGGAGCGCGATGACATCTCCGGGCGCCTGGGAGCCATCCAGGTCCCTGCACTGGTGATTCACGGGGACGCAGACACCGCCATCGCCCTGGAGAGAAGCCTGGCCATGCAGCGGCTTCTGGCCGATGCGCGCATGGCGGTCATTGCGGGAGCCGGACATGCCAGCAATCTGACGCATGCTGCTCAGGTCAACGCCCAGATGGAACCGTTCCTGCAACGCACCAGAGCCGACTGGGTAGAGAAAACAGACAAAGGAGACAAAGAATGAATTCACACCATCTGGATGTTTGGCCCAAAGGCCTGCCGCAACACCTGCACATTCCGCAAACCAACCTGTTCTTCAATGTCGAGGTGGCGGCCGCGCGGTTCCCTGACAAGCCATTCCTGATTTTCTACGATGGCACATTGAGCTTTGGCGCCTTCAAGCGCGAGGCTGAAGCGATTGCTGGCTTCCTGCAGAAACGCTGCGCAATTCAAGCGGGCGACCGTGTCCTGCTTGACATGCAAAACAGCCCGCAGTTCGTGCTTGCCTACTACGGGATCTTGCGTGCGGGCGGCGTTGTGGTCCCGGTCAACCCGATGAACCTCACACATGAGCTCGCTCACTATGTGAACGACAGCGGGGCCAAGGCGGCCTTTGTCGGGCAGGAACTGTTCGCTCAGATGCGCCCACTTCTGGGCCAAGGCCTGGAGCACATCATCGTGGCTGCGTACAGCGACTACGCCGCCGAGTCCCCCCACATCGCAGTGCCGTCATTCGTTGCGGCTGCCCGGGAGAACCTCACCGAGCCCAATGTCACGCTCTGGGTGGACATGCTCGCAGAGCAACACGCTCCCGGACCCTTGAGCACCGGCCCAAGCGATTTGTGCGTCATGCCATACACCTCCGGAACCACCGGAAGGCCCAAGGGCTGCATGCACACCCACCACAGCGTCATGAGCACCGCGGTCGGTGGTATCGAATGGGTGCGGATGCCGCAGGACACCGTGGTGCTCGCCGTGCTGCCGTTCTTCCATGTCACCGGCATGCAAATGAGCATGAACGGGCCCCTTTACAACGGCAATACCGTCGTCCTGCTGCCCCGCTGGGACCGCGATGCTGCAGCTGCATGCGTGCAGCGCTACAAAGTGGGGTCCTGGCAAGCCATCTCCACCATGGTGGTGGACTTCCTGATGAACCCGCGTATCGCAGACTATGACCTCTCGAGCGTGTGGAACATGGGTGGCGGTGGTGCGGCGATGCCCGAAGCAGTGGCGCAGAAGCTCCATGATCTGTGCGGTATCACCTATATGGAGGGCTATGGCATGACCGAAACCATGGCTCCCTCGCACATCAACCCGCTGGACCGGCCCAAACGCCAGTGCCTTGGCATCCCGATCTTCGATGTGGATGCCCGCGTCATTGACCCGCAAACCTTGCGCGTCTTGCCTGCTGGGGAGGTGGGCGAAATTGTCGTTCACGGCCCCCAGGTGATGCAGGGTTACTGGGGTCAGCCCACGGCGACCGAGGAGGCGTTCATCACCCAGGATGGCAAGCGCTTCTTGCGCACGGGTGACCTTGGTCGTGTCGACGAGGAAGGCTATTTTTTCATGGTCGACCGTCTCAAGCGCATGATCAACGCCTCCGGCTACAAAGTCTGGCCCGCAGAGGTCGAGTCCATGATGTACCAGCATCCGGACATTGCCGAAGCTTGCGTGGTGGGTGCCGTCGATGCCAAGCGCGGGGAGACGGTCAAGGCCTACGTCGTCCTCAAGCCGCAGGCTCGAGGCGAAGTGAGCGAGCAATCCATTGTGGATTGGGCGCACGAACACATGGCGGCGTACAAGAGCCCACGCATCGTCGAATTTGTCGACAGCCTTCCCAAGTCGGGCACGGGCAAAGTGCAATGGCGCGCTTTGCAAGAGCGCGAGGCACAGCGCCAGCAAGCGGCGCCTTGAGCGCATGACATCGGTGAAGTGATTGGGGCGCGAGGTGCGCCTCGCTCCGTCGTTGCGAGGCGCCAAAGCCAGCCCCTCTTGTGCCGCTATGCGGAATAGGATTCCACCTATTGACAATGCATGGCCCCGCGGCTTCAATCAGCAATTGTTTACATCTGGATGCGGCCACACCCTTCGAGTCCATGGACCAGATCGTCCAACTGCTGTTCAACGGCCTAACCCTTGGTGCCATTTATGGACTGGTCGCGCTCGGTCTGACGATGGTCTACGGTGTGCTGCATATTCCGAACTTTGCACATGGCGCGCTGTACATGGTGGGCGGTTATGTGGCCTATACGCTGATCAGCAAGCTGGGGCTTGGGTATTGGTGGGCGATGCTGGGCGCGGGAACGACCGTGGCGCTGCTGGGCATGCTGATGCAAGCACTGGTGTTTGCACCGCTGCGCAAGGCGCCTGAGCTTTACGACATGATCGGGGCCATCGGCGTCATGCTGTTTCTCGAATCTGCAGCCCAACTCATTTGGGGGGCGGGGTTCCATCGCCTGCCCACCCCGTACGGCCAGGTTCTGCAGATCGCAGGCATGCCGTTTCCCCTGCAGCGGGTACTCATCATCGCGGCCGCTTTCGTCTTGGTGAGCGTCTTGCACCTGTTTCTGACCCGTACGGTCACGGGATCGACCATCCTGGCTTTGGCGCAGGACCCGCAGGGTGCCGCGCTCGTCGGCATCGATGCACGACGGGTGACGTACCTCGTGTTTGCCATCTCGGGTGCGCTCGCTGCAGTGGCCGCGGTGCTTTACGCGCCCATCAACCTTTTGTACCCGACGATGGGCGGTCTGGTGATCGTGAAGGCATTCGTGATCATCATTCTCGGCGGCATGGGCAGCTTCCCGGGAGCCATCCTCGGAGGGCTGATCATTGGAATGGCCGAGAGCTTCGGCGGCTTTTACGTCTCGACCGACTACAAAGACATCATCGCCTTCGTGCTGCTGGTGGTCGTCCTCTCGGTGCGGCCGCAAGGCTTGTTGACCCAGGGTGCTCGCTGACATGGGACCGTCCCGGCGCTCGGCTATATGGATCGCGCCGCTGGCGGTCGGGATCGCGTTGCCGTGGCTTGCCGGCGGCAATGACTACGTCTTGTCCGTGCTCGCGCTGGCTTTCATCTACGCCATCGCAACGCTGGGTCTGAATCTCATCACGGGTTATACGGGGCAACTCAACTTGGCACATGCCGGGTTCATGGCCATTGGGGCCTACACGGTGGGCATCCTCACGGTTGACCATGGAGTTCCGTTCTGGTGGGCCTTCATGCTGTCGGGGGTGGTGCCAGCCGTATTGGGCATGCCCATTGGCTGGCTGTCGCTGCGCCTGCGCGGGTATTACTTCGCGATATTCACGCTCTGTGTGGGCACGATCATCAATCTGGTCATCGAAAAATGGGATGGTCTTACCCACGGCGTGAGCGGCATCATCGGCATTCCGGCACCTCCAGGCTTCGGCCCCGTGCAATTCTCCACGCCACGCGCCCAGTACTACCTGGCGCTCGGTGCACTTGTGGTCATGACGTGGATGATGCAGCGCATCGTGCGCTCCTTGGTTGGGCGCAGCTTCATGGCCGTGCGAAACAGCGAACCGCTCGCCGAAGCCCTGGGCATTCCGCTCATGCGCACCAAACTGCTGGCCTTTGTACTTTCAGTCTTTTACGCCGGTTTGGCGGGTGGACTGTATGCGGGGACCATCCGCTTCCTGGGCCCGGATGTGGCCAATATCGCACACACGTTCGACATGGTCACAGCCATGCTCATCGGTGGGCTGGGTACGGTTGCCGGGCCGATTGTCGGCTCATTGGTCCTGCCCTGGATCACGCAATACCTGCAGTTCATGCAGGACTACCGCATGCTCGTATTCGGCCCACTGCTGGTCGTGCTCCTCATTTTCCTGCCTGCAGGCATTGTCGGCAGCCTTCGCAATTGGCACGCCCGGCGTGCCTCGCAGGCCTTGGCCGTCGCACAACCTGATGCGGCACCCGCGCACGAACACAGGGCCTCCGCGGCACAAAGACACGGCCATGCTTGAAATCCATGACTTGGGTGTGCGTTTCGGGGGACTGGCTGCTGTCGACGGCGTCAGCACGCGTATTGCACGAGGCAGCATCACAGCCATCATCGGGCCGAACGGCGCTGGCAAAACAACCTTTTTCAATCTCATCAGCGGAGTCTGCAAGCCCAGCTGCGGGTCCATTCGCCTCGAGGGGCAGACCGTCACCGGGTCGCGTCCTGACCACATGGCACGGCTCGGCATCGCCCGGACCTTTCAAAGTTCCCAACTCTTCGACCATGCCAGCGTGCTGGACAATCTGATCATCGGCCACCGCCTGCGCACTCGAGCAGGCTTGTGGGATGCACTGTTGGGCTCGTCACGGCTGCGCCGCGAAGAGGCGCTGTGTCGCACCAAAGCGCAAGCCGCACTCGAATTCGTCGGTTTGCGTGATGTGGCGCACCGCCTGGCCGGCGATATCACGCAAGAGCAGCGCAAGCGCACCGCCATTGCACTGGCACTAGCCACCGAGCCGAAGCTCATCCTCCTGGATGAGCCTGCGGGGGGCATCAATCCGGAGGAAACCGCGCAATTGGGCGAGCTCATCCGCAAGCTTGCCTTGAGCGGCCTGACGGTCTGCCTGGTGGAGCACAAAATGGACATGGTCATGCGTTTGGCCGATACCGTAATCGTTCTCAACCATGGCAAGAAAATCGCGGAAGGCGCGCCAGAGGCCATCCGCGAGAATCCTCATGTCATTCATGCCTACCTGGGAGTGCCCGATGCTGAGGCTTGAGGGAGTGACGGTAGGTTACGACGCTTTTCTTGCCTTACAGGGCGTCGACATGCACGTGCACGAGGGCGAATTGGTCGTGCTGCTCGGTGCGAACGGCGCTGGAAAAAGCAGCCTGTTCTATGCCCTAAGTGGCTTGCTGCGCATTCGCTCCGGGCAGGCTCGGTGGGGGGAACTGGACCTTGCCCACCTGCGTGCACCGCAAATCGTCGCGCATGGACTTGTCCACTGTCCGGAAGGTCGCAAGCTCTTTGGCCAGCTTTCCGTATTGAAAAACCTGCAACTCGGTGCCTATGTGCACCGCCGCGAGAAGGCCGGCGTGCGAGAGCGCCTGGACCAGGTGTTCGCACTTTTTCCAGACCTTGCGGAAAAACGCGACAAACCAGCCGGTTCCCTCAGTGGCGGTCAACAGCAGATGGTGGCGATCGGACGCGCTTTGATGGGCCAACCCAAGTTGCTGCTTCTCGACGAGCCTTCGCTTGGGCTTGCGCCGCTTGTGGTCAAGCAGATGTTCGAGGTCATCCAGGCGATCAACAAAGCCGGCACCACGGTCCTGCTGGCCGAACAAAACGCCCATGCAGCGTTGCGTATCGCAAACCGCGCGTATGTCATCGAACAGGGCAGGGTGATCATGGAGGGCAACGCCACGGCGCTGTTGCACGACGAAAGCATACGCAAAGCGTATATCGGCACCTAGGAACCCCTCGGATTCCATGCCGATTGGTTGATTCCAAACCCAAAGGAGACAAGCATGCGTGCATTCACAACCCTGAAAAAACTCTCACTGGCCGCAGCCACGGCCGCGGCCTTCGGCGCGGCCGCGCACGGGCAGGATGTGATCAACATCGGCTACACCGGGCCGCTGAGTGGCGGAGCGGCACAGTACGGCAAAAACGTGCTTTCAGGCATCGAGATGGGAGTCGACGAGGTCAATGCCGCAGGTGGCGTGACCATCAAGGGCAAAACATACACGTTCAAAGTCATCGCACTGGATGACCAGTACAACCCAGCGCAGGCGGCCATCAACGGCAGGCGCCTCGTCGAACAGGACAAAACGCCAGTCATTTTTTGTCCCCATGCCGGGGGCATCTTCGCCCTGCAGACATTCAATACGCAAGCCAATTTTCTGCTGATGGCCTACTCCAGCGTGCCGAGCATCACGCAGGCAGGGAACAAGCTGACCATTCGCATCCCGCCATCCTTTGCAAGCTACGTGCCCGCCTATGCGCACACGGAGATGAAACTTTTCGGCAAGTCCGTCGGGCTGGCCCCATCGGATACCGACTACGGCAAGGCTTGGTCGAAGATTTTCCGCGAAGGCTGGGAAAAGGCAGGTGGCAAAGTGGTCGCCGACAACCCCATCTCGTACAACAAATCAGCGGACTTTTACAGCGGAGTGAGCCGCGTTTTGGCGGCCAAGCCTGACGTGATGTTCGTGGGAGGCCCGTCCGAACCAACGGCCCTCGTGGTCAAACAGGCGCGTGACCTCGGTTTCAAGGGCGGATTTGCCGTGATGGACCAAGCCAAGTTCGACGAGATGGCCAAGGTTTTGGGCGGCTACGCCCCGATGGACGGATCGATCGGTGTGCTGCCGCTGGTTTCGGACACCCGTCCCGCCATGAAGGGGTACGTTGCCGCGTATGCCAAGAGCCATGGCGGAACGGTTCCGACATCGGAGATGGCCTTTAACTACACCATGGTGCATGCGCTGGCCGCAGCCATGAAGATGGCCGGAAGCGCCACCGACGCCACCGCAATTCGGGCCGACATGTCTGCCGCCCTCAAGTCCTTGCCCGCGTCCGAGAATCCCCAAGACTTTACCGGCATTGACAGCAATGGCGGCACCGAGTCCGATGCGTTCCTTGCATTGATCCAGGATGGCAAGCTGCGCCAGGCCAAGATCAGCGAACTGGTGAAGTGATGCGATTGGCGTAGTCGCCCGGCACCTCCGGCGCATGCTGGGGATGCCGTGTGCCTTCGTTGCAGCCTGACCGCCCAGACCGAGCCTGCAGCGGAGGAGGCACTTACGCTTCGGATCGCGACGCTGAGGTAGCGACGTCGCTGCGCGCGGCAAACGACGCGGCAATGGAGGTCACAAGAGTGAGTCGCGCAGCGGTACCGCCACCCACGCGGCTGCGCGGCGCACGGCCATGCTGCGCACTCCTGACTCTGACCTGCCCGACACGTGCTGTGCGTGTGGGCATGGCGCACCCATTGCCAAATGCATGCAATGGCGATCGTTCCGTGAGCAGAACCCTGATCTGTGTCAAAACGTGTCGTTTCGTTGTAAGCGTTCCGCGAACCCATCTATCACTGCGACGCTGAAGCTGCGAACCTTGCGTCTGGGCAATCAACGAGACGGAGGAGGTGAGCATGGATCGACAGCAGATGGAGCACTGCCTGGAGCAGGTGG
>Ga0207433_10002433_pt1 | contig 37991 bp, 33 predicted proteins | sample YelNatPaOPGAMG01_FD_187559 | JGI IMG/M metagenome (GOLD analysis project Ga0207433, IMG submission 187559) | Hot spring thermophilic microbial communities from Obsidian Pool, Yellowstone National Park, USA - OP-RAMG-01 (SPAdes) (version 3) | ecosystem: Environmental > Aquatic > Thermal springs...
AACATTCTTGACAGTAAAACAGGAAAGGCCTATAAGTAAAAGCCCGCCGAGGACCCCGGGAGGGGAAAAGGGCGGGGGGGTTGACAGGGCCGGGCCAGGTGAGTAGACTGGCAAGGTTGCTCGGGAACGGGAACGTTTTCGGGACAATCCCGGAAAGCGGGCCGCGAAGGCGGACCCGAAGCGGATCATTGACAACTAAATAGGAGCAGCAAAACCGACGGGCCCGCAGAAAGACAAGAGCCCTTTCCGGAAGGGAAGGGCATGAGCAAATCTGGAGAGTTTGATCCTGGCTCAGAACGAACGCTGGCGGCGTGCCTAACACATGCAAGTCCGACGTGAAAGGGGAGCAATCCCCCGGTAGGGTGGCAAACGGGTGAGTAAGACATGGGTGATCTACCCTGGAGATGGGGATATCCCTCCGAAAGGGGGGGCAATACCGAATAGAGTCCGGTTCCGTGAAGGGGACCGGGGAAAGGGAGGCCTCTGGAACAAGCTTCCGCTCCTGGATGAGCCCATGGCCCATCAGCTAGTTGGTAGGGTAAAGGCCTACCAAGGCGACGACGGGTAGCTGGTCTGAGAGGACAACCAGCCACACTGGCACTGAGACACGGGCCAGACTCCTACGGGAGGCAGCAGTGAGGAATATTGCGCAATGGGGGCAACCCTGACGCAGCAACGCCGCGTGTGGGAAGAAGGCTTTCGGGTTGTAAACCACTTTTGCCCGGGACGAAAAGGGGCGTCAGAATATGGCGTTTCGATGACGGTACCGGGAGAATAAGCCACGGCTAACTCTGTGCCAGCAGCCGCGGTAAGACAGAGGTGGCAAGCGTTGTTCGGAGTTACTGGGCGTAAAGAGTCTGTAGGTGGTTTGTCAAGTCTTTGGTGAAAGGCCGTGGCTTAACCATGGGAATGCCAAAGAGACTGGCAGACTGGAGGCTGGGAGAGGGAAGCGGAATTTCTGGTGTAGCGGTGAAATGCGTAGATATCAGAAGGAAGGCCGGTGGCGAAGGCGGCTTCCTGGAACAGGCCTGACACTGAGAGACGAAAGCGTGGGGAGCAAACAGGATTAGATACCCTGGTAGTCCACGCCCTAAACGATGGGTACTAAGTGTGGGAGGGTTAAACCTCCCGTGCCGCAGCCAACGCAGTAAGTACCCCGCCTGGGGAGTACGGCCGCAAGGTTGAAACTCAAAGGAATTGACGGGGGCCCGCACAAGCGGTGGTGCATGTGGTTTAATTCGACGCAACGCGAAGAACCTTACCTGGGCTTGACATACCGCGAGTAGGGAACTGAAAGGGGACCGACCGGTTCAGTCCGGAAGCGGAACAGGTGCTGCATGGCTGTCGTCAGCTCGTGCCGTGAGGTGTTGGGTTCAGTCCCGCAACGAGCGCAACCCTCGCCCTCTGTTGCCACCGGGTCATGCCGGGCACTCTGAGGGGACTGCCAGCGACAAGTTGGAGGAAGGAGAGGATGACGTCAAGTCATCATGGCCCTTATGCCCAGGGCCACACACGTGCAACAATGGCCGGTACAGACGGACGCGAGACCGAGAGGTGGAGCAAATCCGAGAAAGCCGGTCCCAGTTCGGATTGAGGTCTGCAACTCGACCTCATGAAGTCGGAATCGCTAGTAATCGCGTATCAGCACGACGCGGTGAATACGTTCCCGGGCCTTGTACACACCGCCCGTCACACCACGAAAGTCTGTTGTACCTGAAGTCGGTGCCCCAACCGGAAACGGAGGGAGCCGCCCAAGGTATGGCCGGTAATTGGGGTGAAGTCGTAACAAGGTAGCCGTAGGGGAACCTGCGGCTGGATCACCTCCTTTCTAGGAGAAAAACGGGAAACCGGAGGTGGAGCGCTCCTATTTAGTATTGTGAGGGATCCGTGTGGGACCCCGGCACCGAAAGGGAGGCCTGGGCCTGTAGCTCAGATGGTGAGAGCGCACGCCTGATAAGCGTGAGGTCGATAGTTCGAATCTATCCAGGCCCACCATCTGGGGGGATGTAGCTCAGCCGGGAGAGCGCCTGCCTTGCACGCAGGAGGTCAGCGGTTCGATCCCGCTCATCTCCACCACACCGGGCCAAAGAGACTTGCCGGACAGCGCGCCCCCAGAGGGCAGCGGACGGCAGGGGCAGCTCATTGACAACTGAATCGGGAAAGAGAAGAAAGGGCACTTTCCGGAAGGGGAACCTTCCGGGGAGACGAAAAGCTTTTTGGAGCAAGGACGAAGAGAGGTTCAAGCGACAAAGGGCAGACGGGGAATGCCTTGGCAGCAGTAGGCGAAGAAGGACGCGGCGAGCTGCGAAAAGCTCCGGGGAGTCGCTCACAGGCGTTGATCCGGAGGAATCCGAATGGGGGAACCCCGCTGGGGTCATGCCCAGCGAGCCGGACCTGAATCCATAGGGTCCGGCGGCGAACCCGGGGAAGTGAAACATCTCAGTACCCGGAGGAAGAGAAATCAAACGAGATTCCCCAAGTAGTGGCGAGCGAACGGGGAAGAGCCCAAACCTCCACCACGTGACAGGTCGAAGCCGTTGTGGCGGGGGGGTTGTCGGAGGCAAGGCGGTGTCTCTTCGAAGGCACCCGGAAGCGAAGTCCGTTAGGCGAGCGGTCTGGAAAGGCCGACCAGAGAGGGTGACAGTCCCGTAGTCGAAAACGGAGCATCGGACCGACTTGCGATCCGGAGTACCACCGGGCCCGAGAAACCCGGTGGGAAGCAGGGAAGACCACTTTCCAAGGCTAAATACTCACTGCTGACCGATAGTGAACCAGTACCGTGAGGGAAAGGCGAAAAGAACCCCGGACAGGGGAGTGAAATAGAACCTGAAACCGTCTGCCTACAACCAGTCGGAGCACAGCGCTCGCAAGAGCCGTGTGACGGCGTGCCTTTTGCTTAATGAGCCGGCGAGTTCATCAGGGGAGCGAGGTTAAGGAGATTCCGGAGCCGAAGCGAAAGCGAGTCCGAAGAGGGCGACAGAGTTGTCCTGATGAGACCCGAAGCGAAGTGATCTACCCATGGCCAGGGTGAAGCGCGGCTAACCCCGCGTGGAGGCCCGAACCGGTGCCTGGTGCAAAAGACTCGGATGAGCTGTGGGTAGGGGCGAAAGACTAATCAAACTTCGTGATAGCTGGTTCTCCTCGAAATCACTCTAGGGTGAGCCTTGCGTGAATCCTGTCGGAGGTAGAGCACTGAATGGACGAGGGGCCTTCACCGGCTACCGAATCCAACCAAACTCCGAATGCCGACAGCGAATACGCAGGAGTTAGACTACGGGTGCTAAGATCCGTGGTCAAAAGGGAAACAGCCCAGACCGCCAGCTAAGGTCCCTAATCCATGCTTAGTGGGAAAGGAAGTGGATATCCAGAGACAGCCAGGAGGTTGGCTTAGAAGCAGCCATCCTTTAAAGAGTGCGTAATAGCTCACTGGTCAAGGGTATCTGCACCGAAAATGTAACGGGGCTCAAGCATGGAACCGAAGCTGCGGACTGTCCGAATGGACAGTGGTAGAGGAGCGTTCGTTCCGGAGTGAAGGATGACCGAAAGGGCATCTGGACTGGAATGAAGAGAGAATGCCGGCATGAGTAGCGTTAAAAGACGCGAGAACCGTCTTCGCCGAAAGTCTAAGGATTCCTGGGCAACGTTCATCGACCCAGGGTAAGTCGGTCCCTAAGCCGAGGGGGAAACCCGTAGGCGATGGACAACAGGTTAATATTCCTGTACCCGGTGGCTGGCGAACAACAATGCCAGAGGGGGGACGCAGAAGGGAAGGCACCGCCACGAGATGGTCTTCGTGGTCCAAACCCGCAGGGGGGGTCTCAGGCAAATCCGGGACCCATGAACCGAGAGGTGACGGGGAGCCGCGCAAGCGGCGAAGGGGCTGGGCCCACGCTGCCAAGAAAAGCCTCGCTGGAAGTGAGCCATCGGACCGTACCGCAAACCGACACTGGTAGACGGGAGGAAGACTCCAAGGCGCATGAGAGAACTCTCGCTAAGGAACTAGGCAAACTCGCCCCGTAACTTCGGGAGAAGGGGTGCCGACGGTGTGTCAAAGCACCGGTCGGTCGCAGTGAAGAGGGTCAAGCGACTGTTTACCAAAAACACAGGACTCTGCAAAGTCGAAAGACGACGTATAGGGTCTGACGCCTGCCCGGTGCTGGAAGGTTAACGGGAGGGGTTAGTGCGCAAGCGCGAAGCTCCGAACCGAAGCCCCAGTAAACGGCGGCCGTAACTATAACGGTCCTAAGGTAGCGAAATTCCTTGTCGGGTAAGTTCCGACCCGCACGAATGGCGTAACGACTTGACCGCTGTCTCAGCGAGAGACTCAGCGAAATTGACGTGCTGGTGAAGATACCAGCTGCCCGCAACTAGACGGAAAGACCCTGTGCACCTTTACTATAGCTTGGCAGTGGGTGCTAGGATGACCTGTGTAGCATAGGTGGGAGGCGTTGAAGCGGGTGCGCTAGCATTCGTGGAGCCAACGGTGAAATACCACCCTGGTGATTCTGGCATCCTCACCGCGTCCCGTTATCCGGGACCGGGACCCTGTCTGGTGGGTAGTTTGACTGGGGCGGTCGCCTCCTAAACAGTAACGGAGGCGCCCAAAGGTTCCCTCAGGCTGGACGGAAACCAGCCGTTGAGTGCAAAGGCATAAGGGAGCTTCACTGAGAGACCGACGGGTCGATCAGATGGGAAACCAGGGCTTAGTGATCCGGTGGTACCTCGTGGGAGGGCCATCGCTCAGCGGACAAAAGGTACGCCGGGGATAACAGGCTGATCTCCCCCAAGAGTTCACATCGACGGGGAGGTTTGGCACCTCGATGTCGACTCATCGCATCCTGGGGCTGAAGTTGGTCCCAAGGGTTGGGCTGTTCGCCCATTAAAGCGGTACGAGAGTTGGGTTCAGAACGTCGTGAGACAGTTCGGTCCCTATCTGTTGTGGGCGTTGGATATTTGAGAGGATCGGTCCCTAGTACGAGAGGACCGGGATGGACTGACCTCTAGTGTGCCGGCTGTCGTGCCAACGGCAGGCCGGGTAGCTATGTCGGGACGGGAGAACTGCTGAAAGCATCTAAGCGGGAAACCCACCTCAAGATAAGATATCCCGCCGCGCAAGCGGCCGGAAGACCCCTGGTAGACGACCAGGTTGATAGGCTGGACATGTAAGGCCCGCAAGGGTTTGAGTGTACCAGTACTAATCGGTCGAGCGGCTTGATGTCACTCTTCGTCCTTGTTCGGAAAAGCTTCGACTTTCTTCTCTCCTCCGCTCCCCGTCCCGGGGACCGGAGGGCCCGTCTTTCCGGTGGCCATGCCGGAGGGGACCCACCCGTTCCCATCCCGAACACGGCCGTTAAGCCCTCCAGGGCCGATGATACTGCAACCGCGAGGTTGTGGGAAAGTAGGACGCTGCCGGAATCTTTCCCGGGGAAAGCCTTTCCAGGCTTTCCCCTCTTTTTTTCCCCTGCCCTTTTCTCCGGGAGGTCTTTACTTGCTTTTCCGGTTTATCCAAATTAGCTCTTTACTCCCTCTGATCTTTTTGTTTTCTTGCACACCGGGTTTTCAGTCAATCCCTTCTCATTCCTCAAAAGACACCCTTGTGGTCGCTCTTTCGGATGATCCGTCGACTCTTGACTGGAACAAGGCAACAGATGGCATTTCCATGGAAGTCATTGCAAATCTTATGAATGGTCTGACGAAGTTTGACAGGAAACTTCACGTTGTTCCAAACATTTCCGATAAATGGACCTCCAATGACTCACAAACAGTCTTTACGTTTCATATTGCATCAAAACGCTACTGGAGTGATGGCAAACCAGTCACCTCAACCGATTTCAGAGATTCTTTCCTGCGACTTCTGGATCCAAAAACTGCATCTCCTTATGCATATTATCTTTTTGACATCAAAGGCGCCCGATGTTTTCATGCGTTGAAATGTCAGGCTTCATCTGTAGGAATTGAAACTCCATCCACAGATCTGCTCGTTGTCCATCTCTCCCATCCGATGGCCCCTTTCCCATCCCTGATGACGAATCCGATAACGGATCCCATAAGACTGGATTTGGTCAAGAAATATGGGGATCAATGGACAGACCCAAAAAATCTTGTTGTCGATGGAAATTACCTTTTAAAACGATGGGAACATGGATCGGTTATCGAGCTCCTGAACAGGTCAAATTCAGCCTCCCCTCATGTCAAGAAGATCCTTTTTTTGATTATTCCGGAACCGGTAACACAGCTTCTCTTATATAAAAGGCATATTCTGGATCTTGCCGGAGTCCCCAGCTTTTATGTGAAAAAATATCTGGGGAATCCGGATTTCCATCAGTCCCTTCAATTCAGTACCATTTATTACAGCATGAATATCCAACGTCCTCCTTTCAATAACATTCACGTCAGAAAAGCCTTTGCCCTTTCCATCGACAGAGATGACCTCTATAGGCTTTTTAATGGAGCCGTTCCGGTTTCCCGCTCATTTATTCCCAAGGGTCTATCAGGTTACAACGCCAAAGCAGGCTTCGGATTTCATCCCCGGATGGCCCGGAAAGAACTTCAAAAGGCGGGGTATCCTGGAGGCAAGGGGTTACCCCGAATAACACTTTTCTTTCCGACGGGGACACAAAGCCGGATCCTTGCGGTGTACATGCAACACCAATTCAAAAAAATCCTGGGAATTTCTATTCGCTTGCGATCTCTTGAATGGAAGGTTTTTCTTGCTAGGCTTGATGCGCGAACACCTCAGATTTATCAGTCGGGATGGATGGCGGATTACCCTGACCCGAATACCTTTATGACACTGATGATGACTGGGTCCGGAAACAATCGAACGGGATGGTCCAATCCGGCATTTGACCTTCTGGTTAATAGAGCGGTAAGCACCTCCGACATTTCAGTACGGCAACATGATTACCTGGAAGCCCAGCAGATTTTGCTCCGCGAGGCCATTCCGGTATTTCCTCTGGCACAGGGGCTAACCAACCTGCTTGTCCACAAAAATGTCCATGGATTTTGGCACGATCCTCTTGGTAACGATCATTTTGAAGAATTATGGAAAGATGGGACATAAAAAAATCTGCTTGCTTCGGAACCTTTGTTCATCCCGTTTCCCTGTAATGACCTTGTCTTTTGACCGTTCCATGTTGTATCTTCAACAAGTTTAGGATATGTGGAATGTTTGGCAGAAAAACCTGAGAAATCACACTCTGCACAACATATTCCGGCAAGTGTGGCGTACCTTAAAAATTTCTGGATGATTCCCAAATTACAATCAAGGAGCTTCCTTTCATGAAAAAACAGTATCTTTTGGCCCCCGGTCCCACCCCAGTTCCGCCGGATGTTCTGCTGGCCATGGCAAAGCCTATTATCCATCATAGGTCTCCCGACTTTATCCCCGTTATTCAGCAGGTCAGGGCCGATCTGAAATGGCTCTTCCAGACAACACAGGAGGTACTGACGATAGCGGGCAGCGGGACAGCAGGAATGGAGGCATCCATATCCAATTTCATGTCTCCCGGGGACAAAATTATTGCAGTCAATGGGGGGAAGTTTGGAGAACGCTGGCTGAAAATCGCACAGGCATTCGGCGTAGTTCCTGTCGAGGTCAAGGTGGAATGGGGGCATTCTGTAGATGTTGCTGTAGTGGCAGATCTGCTGGCCAAAGATCCATCCATCCGGGGAGTTTACGTTCAGGCAAGCGAGACATCAACCGGCGTAGCCCATAATATAGAAAAACTGGCTGCACTGACCCGCTCCCGGGAAAATACCATCCTGGTCGTTGATGCCATTACTGCACTTGGAGTGGTCAACCTTCCTATGGATGCCTGGGGAATCGACGTTTTGATCACAGGCTCTCAGAAAGCACTGATGATTCCACCCGGGCTGGCATTTGTTGGAGTGAGCGAAAAAGCCTGGAAACTTCAGGCTTCTGCCAAGTGTCCGCGTTTTTATCTTGACCTTAAAAGGGAAAAGGACAATCTTGTCAAGGATACCAATGCCTGGACTCCTGCTGTCACCCTCTGGATTGGTCTTGCCGAATCTCTCAAGATGATGAAGGTCGAAGGTCTGGAAAAAATCTTTTCCCGTCACGCAAGGCTTGCCCAGGCAACACGAGAAGGTCTCCGAGGATATGGACTCGAAATTTTTGCCAAGGATATTCCTTCTGATGCAGTTACGGCAGTCCTGTCTCCCGCCGGGATCGACGGTCAGGCTGTATATAAGAATTTGAGAGAGCAATATGGAATTACCGCTGCCGGTGGACAAGATCAGCTGAAAGGAAAGGTATTCCGTCTATCTCATATGGGATATGCGGATGTTTTTGATGTTATTACCGCCATCAGTGGCGTAGAAATGGTTCTTGCCCGGTTGGGATACAAAGGAAAAGCACTGGGTTCCGGAGTGGCGAAAGCGCAGGGGATCCTGATACAGGAATAAATTTCAAGGAGGCTGTTTTGTCATCCGATATTCGTATTCTGATCAGTGATGCCATTTCTGAAGATGGGGTCCGGATTTTCCAGAAGGCCGGGTTTCATGTCGATATGAAAACCAAGCTGTCGCCGCAAGAGTTAGCATTGGAAATTGCTAACTATGACGGACTGGTGATCCGGAGCGGGACCAAGGTGACAAAAGATACCCTGAAGAATGCCGGCAGACTCAAGGTAATCGGACGGGCAGGCGCGGGGCTCGATAATGTCGACCTGGATGCGGCGACAGAGCGGGGTATAGTCGTTATGAATACCCCGGGAGGAAATACTGTCACTACTGCAGAACATACAATGTCCATGCTTATGTCGATGGCACGGAGGATTCCTCAGGCAAACGCTTCAAATCGGGCCGGAAAATGGGAAAAAAGCAAGTTCATGGGTGTCGAACTTTTTCAGAAAACCCTTGGTATTGTGGGAATGGGGAAGATCGGTCAGCATGTGGCGCAGATTGCTCGCGGACTTTCCATGAACATCATCGCATTTGATCCTTACCTGACGCCGGAAGTTGCTGAAAAAGCAGGAGTGCATTCAGTCACTCTCGACGAACTTTTTCATCGGGCCGACTTCATCACTGTACACACGCCGCTCACTCCGGAAACAACCGGATTGATCAATAAACACAGTATCGCAAAGATGAAAAAGGGCGTTTATATTGTCAACTGTGCCAGAGGTGGCATCGTTGATGAAAATGATCTCGCCGAAGCCCTCCAGTCAGGGATGGTCGCAGGGGCGGCGTCCGACGTTTTTGTTCAGGAACCGGTTGCTGCGGATCACCCGCTTCTCAAGCTGGATAATTTTATTTCTACCCCTCACATCGGAGCGGCGACAAAAGAAGCTCAGGAAAATGTGGCCCTGGCCATTGCCGACCAGATGGTCGACTATCTGGGCAAAGGCATCATTCGTTTTGCGGCAAATCTGCCTTCAGTGCCCCCGGACGAACTGGCGCTCCTGGGTCCCTATCTCAAGCTTGCAGAAATCATGGGCTCGATCATGGCTCAAGTCATATTGGATCCGATCAGCAAGGTTACCCTTGAATACGGTGGGGAAGTAGCAAACCTTTCAACTCCCTCCCTCACGATCTCGGCTCTGAAAGGGATCCTTGCCCCGATTCTTGATGTCCGGGTCAATGAGGTCAATGCTCCTATCCTGGCCAAAGAGAGGGGAATCGAAGTTGTTGAGGTGCGTTCCTCCCACCATGGAGACTATACGGGACTCCTGACTTTGCGTATTTCATCTGCGTCTGCCCAACATCAGATTGCCGGTTCGGTATTCCAAAGAAAAGATTACCGGATTGTGGCGATGGATGACCTTCCTGTGGAAGTCGTACCGGAACCGATCATGATCTACTTGACCAATCAGGACCAGCCAGGGGTTGTTGGATCAGTCGGAACGATCCTGGGGGCACACAAGATCAATATTTCCCGTATGCAGTTCGGGAGAGATTACCCTGGTGGAAAGGCTGTTTCCTTGATCGGGGTTGATCAGGCGATCGATCAGAAGCTTCTGGAGGAGCTTCGTGCCCTTCCGAACGTCCTTTCCTTGAAAGTACTGCATCTTCCCGCCCGGGAAAAATGAGAACTTCGAATTCTTCCTCAAACACCCGATCAAAAGGGGAAAAAATTACGCGGGGCCATACTCCCAAAGGAGTTGGCCCCGTTTTTTCAAGGGTTGCGTCCTTGCGAAGGGAGACGACCACACGTCTCTTGCGTCTTTTTTCCCTTTGGGGTTACACGGAAATTACCCTTCCCGCCTTTGAATACCTTGACTCGCTTGCTCCAGGGCTTGACCCCGTGCTTCAACACAAGGCCTATACCCTCCAAGACAGAGGATCAGGTCATGTTCTCCTCCTGAGACCTGACGCAACAGCCCAGATAGCAAGACTCGTCGCCCAAGGACAAGAAGATTCCTCTAATGTTCAGCGATATGCCTATAGCACGACGGTATTTCGTCATGAAGACCACCATATCCTGGAAAGGGAATTATTACAGACTGGAGTGGAGTTATTCGGTTTACCAGGAGGATACGCCGACTGGGAAATCCTTGAACTCTGTCTTGAAGGTGTACGCATTCTGAATCTTGCCTTACCAGTTCTTTCAGTGTCTCATGCAGGTCTCCAGAAATCCCTGATCCAGTTTGTCGGCCAAAATCTATCCTCCAACTCCATGGAAAACCTCAAAAGGTATTTTTATGCCCACGACAGTGCGGCGATGAAAGAAATTATCGGTCAGTCAAAAAATCTTTCCCGTTCTTTGGCAAACGCTTTGGATATGATGCTTGGAAGGACGTATCCTGTTCAGGATGCACTCAGATTGCTCAAGGTTGATCCCGTTTTTCGTCTTTCCTCAGATATTGAAAGGGAAGCGGGAGCCTTGTCAGAGATTTTGCTTTTAGCTTCAACCGGAAATCTGATGGACAGAATCAGGGTCGACTTCGCTTTAAATCCTGCAGGCCCTTATTATTCAGGGATGGTTTTCCATCTATATGTCGATGGGACCAGCCAGGAACTGGCATCGGGTGGACGTTACGATACTCTGCCAGCACTTTTTGGAAAAAACATTCCGGCAACAGGCTTTGCCTATCATCTGAACCGGATTGAAACACTTTTAGGTTATGAAAACGAATCCCCCCAGCATGATTTTCTGGAAGTCCAGCTTTTTCCGGCCGAAGACGGAGCTCGAAAGAAATTGATTGCTTGCGCGAACGAGCTACGTGAACACGGTGTCCGGGTATCTTACAGGATTGACAGTATCACTGTGGAAAACGAGAAAAGGGCTCATCCACTCCTTTTTTGGACGGGAAACGATTTCATTCTCGCCTTGCCTGAAGGGAAGCCCGTATATTTTCAGGAGCCAGATGCGCCAGGTGTCCTTTCTCGCATCCGGAAACGGTGAAAAAATGCCGCCTGCTGGAAAATCCCGTTCCCAAATCCTGAAGAATCTCCCTCAAAGCCTGGAAGCAGAAAAATCATTTCTGGGCTCCATTCTCTTAAACAATGAAGTTCTGACTGAAATTGGAGACTCCCTCAAGGAAGAGGACTTTTCCCTCGATGCGCATCGAAAGATTTATATGACGATGCGCGAAATGTCCGAAAAAAGAATACCGATAGATTCCGTGACATTGTCCGATCTGCTTAACAAGAAAGGGTGGAGCGGACTCACCGGTGGTTCAACCTACATCGAAGAACTCAGCCTGATTGTTCCAACCGCTGCCAATGCCAAGCATTATGCAAACCTTCTGAAAGAAAAGGGCATTTACCGGAAACTGATTATTTCTGCGGAGGACATCGCACGAAAAGGTTATGAAGAATCCGAGGATGTGGAGGTATTGCTGGACCTCGCAGAAAGAAAAATACTGGAAATCGGTGCAAACAGAACTTCACAAGGCTTTGTCAGAATTGGTGATGTTCAGTATATTGACGCTCAGTACAAAAGACTGGAAGAACTCCGTTCCAGAAATACAACCGACCCTGTTATCGGTCTTCCATCCGGATTTATTGATCTGGACAGGATGACAACAGGTTTTTATCCGTCAGACCTTATTATCGTGGCCGGACGTCCGGCCATGGGAAAAACCGCATTTGCACTCGGCATTGCCCAGTATGTTTCCTTTGACCTCAGAAAGCCTGTAGGCCTTTTCAGCCTTGAAATGTCCAAGGAACAACTTTTCATGCGATTGATCAGTTCCCAAAGCCGTGTTGATTCATGGAGCCTCAGAACCGGCCAATTACATGGAGACGATTGGCGGGCAGTAATGGACGCTTTCGGGGAAGCCAGCGATGTTCCGCTCTTCATTGATGATTCGGGAGATCTGACTGTTTTTGAACTCAGAGCCCGGGCTCGGAGGCTGAAAAATCAGGTCAAAGATCTGAGCCTCATCGTTGTGGATTATCTTCAACTGGTTAAAGGTTCGCAGCGAACCGACAACCGGGAGCAGGAAATCTCTGAAATATCCCGTTCCCTGAAAGCCCTGGCCAAGGAACTGGGGATCCCTGTTATTGCTCTGGCCCAGCTCTCCCGGGCGGTTGAAAACAGACCCAAGGACAAAAAGCCTATTTTGGCTGATCTTCGGGAATCAGGTGCCATCGAGCAGGACGCCGACGTGGTCCTGTTCATTTATCGTGATGAGGTCTACCATCCGGAAAATAAGGAAAACCATGGGAAAGCCGAAATCATCATCGGCAAGCAAAGAAACGGTTCAATCGGAACCGTTGCCCTGGCCTATATCGGTCATTGTACCCGGTTTGACAATCTGGCCACGGGTTATGAAATGATGAGTCCTGAAGAGTAAATTTTTCGTTGTAAAAGAACCCGATTGAATCGCTCCCCGAGTCATGGAAGCCCTCCGCTGACTCCTCCTGCTCCATTCTGTGTCTGGTTCAATGTAGATACCGGAATGGGAAAAACATCCGAAAACGTTTTCTCCGGACCCTTGTCTTCCTTGATGGAGATTTCCATCTTGACCAGCAAAGGGACAAGGTGACTCTGTAAAGAATTCCACTGGTTTGTCCACTCATGCCCATCAAAGTAGAGAATCCGCAGAGACTTGACATGATGGAGGAGGGGATCAGCAACGACGGCCTGAGTTCCGAATGACAGCAGGTTTGTATCTTGTTCATGGGCGAGCAGATACCCTTTTCCCTTTTTTTCGGGGAGCAAAATATACTGTATCCCTTCCATATGGGACACTGGCGCATTTTGCATCAGCCTAGTCTGTGCCATCGATGTAAAAAGCAGGGTGTCATGCTCATCGTCAGCGGAGTACTGAGGGCTCCCGATAAAATAAGTCAGGGGATCGTTGGTATTGATATAAACTGAGATCATTTCCTGGCGAATTTTCATAAAGGCTAATTCAATATTCGCGTCAATACGATTTTTCTTCCGGATTTTTTGTCCCAATGTTGCCGTATCCTTGACAGCTTCATAAAGCAAGCCCAAGAGTATCGTCAAAATAAAAAAGGCAACAAGTATTTCAAGAATGGTAAAACCTTGATCGCCGACGCCAGATTTGAAAACGGCCAATGTGCGAGGGGTGGTTCTTTTGGACAATCTGGTCATGGAATACTTGAAACAAATGAAACGAGAGAGAGGGATGTCTTGTTTTTCCCGTGTCCTTTGGAGATGGTGACTGTAATCTGGCGAACGACAGGAAAAGGAGAGGGGGAAATGACCTCTTTCCACCGATACCCCTTGTAGTGGTTTTCAAAAAAGCCGGAGGTTTCTCCGGCCGGAACGAATCCTGCCCCTACAGCCTCCGCCATTTTCCGGTCAGCGAGCAAGGTCATGATAACCTGTTCCTGTGCCACTTCATTCAGCTTGATGGCCTGGTTTCTTGTCGCCAGCAACGCCAGGACGGCCACACTGAAAATAAAAAGGGCCACCATCACTTCCAAAAGGGTAAACCCCTGATCCTTCTCCATCTCTACCCTGCATTTATCCTCCACCGATAAAGGGAGAGGTTCCCCCGCCCGGAATCCCCGGGACCAGTGGGGGGATGTGTTGTGTCTTGACATCACCCTTATATACATGGACTTTTCCGTTTAATGGGCTAAACACCAATGTCAAGGATCGATCCATCTCACCTGCCAGATGGATTGTCGTTGGTTCTACCGCTCCGGTCGGGAAAAATTGTGTGAAGGTTTTTCCTGAATCGACTTTTCCCTGGTGCAGGGTAGTAATCCGGTCAATTCGACATTTGTCTGGCATCTTCCAGGGATAGCTTCCGTCAACCGTTAACTGTTTTTTCTGTCCGTTTGGCTCTATCTGAAAGGCAGTCACAGTTCCCCTGTCCAGATCATAGTATAGCCGAATCATTTTTTGGCTTGAGACTGCCTGCCAATATAACACCCTGGATTCTGTAACCAATTTTCTCGCAACGTCTTTCATCCCCATCGTTTTTTTGAGATCAAGCTTTGGGCCAATCACAGAAGCGATCAGGACGATTAAAAAAAGAACTACAAGAATTTCGATCAGTGTAAATCCTGAATCATATTCTGTTTCCAATCCTGGGGATAGGAATTTGAAGGGGGAGGGGGGATATTTTGATGAAGCAAGTGCAGGTGCTTTCCCGTTATTCGCAGACAAAACCAGATTATCTGTATGTCCTGAATTCCTCTTGCAGGTCAACATGACTGATCTTATGGTCGAGGCAATCCATTTTGCAACGCTATTGTTTCTTGGTAACGGATGACTTTTTTGTGTTGACAGGTGCCGTGACTATTGATAGGATGAGACATGGGTTGGAGTCGTCTAGGACTGGAAGCAAGGACTTAATATGAAAGTCGTTCATTAAAAACCGCAGACTCTCTTAGAGCTGCGGTTTTTTTGTTTTCAGACAGGCAAATTTCCAGACCCGGAACCCTAACAAGGAAACATTTACGGAGGTTAAGTTACATGGCAAGAGGACACGTCAAGTGGTTTAATGCAAACAAGGGCTATGGTTTTATTTCCCAGGAAAATGGGGAGGACATTTTTGTCCATTACTCAGCCATCGGCGGTTCCGGGTTCAAGACTCTGGAAGAAGGCCAATTGGTTGAATTTGAAATCCAGAGCGGAGCAAAGGGACCACAGGCAGCAAATGTCCAGAAAGTGAATGCCTGACAGGCGTTTTTGCCAATAACTTTGTGATTTGCCTTGTTCCAACGCTCCTAGGACACTGTTCAAGCTCAAGAAGTTGGCTTTGATAGTTCGATTCAAGAAGAAAGAGGATCAAAGGTCTTTATAAAATCACATTGATAGATTGGATGTTGGATGACGGAAGGGGGCGAAAGCCCCTTTCCGTTTTTTTGGGAAATGTCTAAAAGAGATGCACCCCGACTGTCAGGGGAAAATAAAACCATGTCCCGTTAACATAATTGGCATTGGGAATAATGGCAACCTTTGCTTCAAAAAAAACGCGGGTAAAGGAATATCCGAGCCCCACGTCATAATAGGGCGAAACGGAAGCTCCGCCCGGATAAAAAGTCGGTGCAAATCCCGCGTCTCCAATCAGATACAGGTCTCCCGGTGAACCCTGTGTCAACCTGGCACCGATGCCAATGGTTGCCGGGAAAAGAAATATTCCCGGATCCACAAAATCCTCTACTTTAATCCCTCCCCGGAAAAAGAAGGTTGATCCGAGAAAAACATCCCAGAATGCTCCGGCACCCCATCCCATATTGGTCTGATACGGGCTAGATCCCGGTGCAAGCGAGCCTGGAATATACTCTCCAAAAATACTCGGGAACGGGTCAGCCTTGGCGGAATAAGGGAGCGCTGTAAAAAAAATGGCTGAAATCACAGTGATTATGGCCTGAGTGAATTGAAACCGACGCCTCAGAATGGTACCCTCCTAAACAATTGATAGGGTTGCAATACGGCATAAAGGAGGTCTGAATATCGATGAAGCCACGTTGCAAGAGACCGGCATTGGTTCGACATTCATTATTCCTTTCGGTACTGATTATTATCCTGATAACTTCCGTTTGTCTATCCTCCTGCCTGCCGGGAATGGCTTTGGCAGACAGCTCCAATGGGCAACCCGGGCCTGGCGGAAACGGTCAAAACGGTGGAACCGGTACATTTTCCCCAATGCCGATGTTTGGTTCCACTTTCGGAGGGGGAGACCCTTCAAAGCCATTTAACCCCATCAAGTCAGGAATCGAACGTTTTCCTTCCCTGGGATATTCAGAGGCCTCCAGACCTTCAGATTGCATGCGTTATCGCTATAACTCAGCCCCTCCCACATCAGGTTTGTATACCCGCATGTATTTTGACAAAAACGATCTGTCAGGATCTGTCTCCCCCTGCGAAATTGTTCATGTTCTTTATAAGGGAAATATCCTTGTTTTTTATGACCCGGCAAGAATGGACAAGGAGTCCATTGCTTCACTGAAGGCATTGGAAACCCATCTTCAAAGCTCCCAGGCGCTCATATCGCAACAGAGATTCGGATACGCTGTCATCCTCGTCAGGTCCAACGCATTCAAAACGCCGGTTGTCTTTGCGGCATGGCGACGCTTATTACCGATGCAAACCTGGGACTCGATCATTGTCAACCGGTTCATGACCTCTTACCTTGGAAATCCCCGAAAAGGGAAGGGTCCCTCATATTAATATCGAAAATAATATATATTATGTAAAGTAGGATGGTTGATTGGAAACCCTGCTCGGCTATCTGAACTTCTTCAGGATCTTTTTTTATCTGAGAGATTTGGCCCAGATCATCCTTACAGGCCTGTATGATTTCTTTCTGGTCCTGTTGACCCGGCGAAACGCACTCCCTTTGTTTTTCAACCAGATTCTTTTTACCGGCCTGGATGCGATACCCATCCTGACTGTGGTCAGCTTCCTTGTCGGAATGGGAATAGTTACCGAAGCCGGAATAGAGCTTCCCAAACTTGGGGTACAGAACCTGGTCGGGCCGATTATCCTTCACATCATTCTCCGGATCGTCGGCCCGTTCACGACAGCACTGATCGTGATCGCACGAACGTCATCCTCCCTCACAGTGGAAATTGGAAACATGCGGATTTCGGGGGAAATCGACACGATCGAAATGATGGGAGCCAATATCTCCTACTTCCTACTGGCGCCAAGATTGTTTGGAGCCATTATTTCGACCGTTGCCCTTTCATTTTATTTTGCTATTATTGCCTTCCTGGGAGGCTTGCTGATCGCTTTCTTTGGCCTTTCCATGCCGATTGTCTCCCTCATTCGGGCTATCGAAACCAGTATCAATCTGCCGGATCTGGTTATTCCCATTGTGGAGGGAGTGACTTACGGAGCCATTATCGCTGCGGTAGGGTCCTATCACGGATTGAAGGTCGGAAAATCCCCCTCCGACGTTCCCCAGGAGACAACGCGAGCTCTGGTGAGCGCCATCGTCTTATGCACGATGTTTTCCACCTTCTTTCTCGTTTTCTCTTCGGTTTTGTTTTAGACCGGCATGGCAGGTTTCTAGGATGGCGGCGATGGAGAGTAATGTGGAAAAAGCGATCGTCCAGATCAGGGACGCATCTTTTGTCTATGATCTGGAAAATGAATCGCCCGTCTTCTGCTCACTGAACCTGGAGCTTCATCAGCGGGAAAATGTTTTTGTTTTCGGAGGCAGCGGGTCTGGCAAGACATCCATCGTCAAGGCCATTTTGGGGCTTCTTCATCTCTCCAAGGGGAGCTTCGAAGTGTTTAATAGGGATATGTGCAATCCTTCCGCCAGAACCCTTCTATATGTTCGTCGAAAAATCGGTTTGTTGCCAGAGCGGGGAATTCTGATCAATCAAATGTCGGTCTTGGGCAATCTTGTTTTTCCTCTCAGATTTGTGGCCCAGCTTTCGAAAAATCGCAGCCATGAAATTGCGATGACGATTCTCGAAGAGCATAACCTTCTGGCGATCAAGGATTGCTTGCCATTTGAACTGGGCACCAATATGATCAAAATTATCGGATTGCTTCGGGCGATGATCTTTAAACCACAGCTTCTGATTCTGGATGATCCCTATGAAGGACTTGATCTGGAAGGGTTCCGGTTTTTCCAGAAAATCTTTCTCGATATACGGAAAGAAGGGGAGACGTCCATCTTTTTCCTGACCCGTAAACCCTTGTTTGTTGCAGGATTATTCGACAGATTCTATGAACTGGCTCCTGGCGGGGTTCTGTCGGTAGCCAACTCTCAAGAGATTGAATTGCACCGGCAGGAAATTACCATGATCGCCAAGGGTGAAACATCCTAACGGAAATAATGAAGCGGCACCGGTTTGGGGGGTTATGAAACTTCACTACGTCCACAGGACAAATGAAAAAAAACTCGAACGGATTGCCGCTTTTTTTCTGCTGATTCCTCTTCTTGCCCTGATCTTTGGACTCTATGAGGTTGCGGTCAATCAGCATACTTTTGACCGTCGATATTCCATCTATACCGTCCTTGACCAGTCCTACGGGATTAGCCCGGGTGTTCCCGTCAAGCTGGCCGGTATCACGATCGGTTCTGTCGAATCGGTGGATTTTACCAAACTGAACCAGATCAAGGTTGTGATGCGTCTCTTGTCCAAATACCAGAATAAAATCCGCAAGGATTCCTTTGTAACCGTCAAAAAATCAGGAATTATTTCCGGTGACGTTACGCTTCGGATCAGCCTGGGGTCCCCTTGGCTTCCGGTTATTCTCTCGGGTCACAAGATCCGTTCGGAAACACCCCTGACCCTTGAGCAGATCATGGCCAAGCTCAACCCGACCATTATCAAGCTTCAGCAGATTGTTTCCAATATTTCCGACCTGACGGACGCGATTGACAGAGGAAAGGGAACCGTCGGTTCGCTTCTCCGGAAGCAGGAGGTATATGACGATATACGCGATGCCGCAGGTAATATCAGGAATACGACAGAAAAAATCCGTCAGTCATCGGACAGGATCCCCAAGATTGTTGATGACATTCAGTCATCGATGCACGATATCAAGAATGCAACGCCCAAACTTCCTCCGATTACAGATAAGGCTCTCAACCTTCTGGAGGATACAAAGAAAATCGTATCCAATACGGATAACATCATTGAAGGTCTTCAGCAGAGCTGGCCCATCAGAAACCTGATTTCCATTCCACCTCCCCTGCCCAGCATGGGAGATCCCTCCCGGTCTCCCCTTCCCTACCCCTCATCCGAAAGCTTACCGGAAGGAAACTGATGCGTATTGTCCGAAAGGTTACTTTCCTGATCATTCTCTGTTTACCGCTGGTCATGACCGGATGCGGGTCTGGCCCCCGCTTGCCCAAAATTCAGTCAGACACCCGCTCAGCCTTGTCGAACGCCAATCAGGAAATTGCCAATCAACATCCGGATGAAGCGCTCCATCTTGTGCTCATCGCTCTGAGAAATCATCAGTTATTGGGGGATTTGTCCAATTCAGTCCGGGATATGAACCGGATCGGCTATATAGAAACCTCTATTGGCGAATATCCCAAAGCACTTTTCTGGTTTCAGCGGGCAGAACTGTTATCCGCCGTAGCCAAGGATCCTCTTTTGATGGCCCAAACCAAAGTGCTTGCAAGCGATGCAGAGATTTCCCTCCATAACACCACGCAAGCAAGCATTCTTTTAAAAGAGGTACAGGATCTTCTTTCGCACATCCCGGAGTCTCCCCGAAAGGTCCGCCTCATGGCCCATTTTTATAACTCTCGAGGGATGCTCCGTTTGGGAGGAAAACACTATAAAAGTTCGCTGTCCTCTTTCAAAAAGGCTCTTTCCATCAACCAGAAACTGGGGTTGAAGGGAAATGCTGCCGGAAACTGGGCCAACATCGGAAATGTTTACCTGGCAATGAAAAATCCGCCAATGGCAAAACAGGCATTTGACCATGCCCTTGCCGTGGACAGAAAAATCGGAAATCCGGAAGGGATCGCTTTTGACTCCGAAGGACTTTCTCTTGCAGAGATTCAAACAGGTTCCTGGGATCATGCCCTTCAATCCATTCTGGCTGCGTATCAGATCAGGCTACAACAGCATAATCCCGTCCAGGCCCAAAAAGATCTGTCACTTTTTCGTCTGGCCCTGCAAAAACATCCGCTCCAGGTGAACACATCCCTTCTCCCTGACTGGCCAGCCCCCACTCCGTAATTTCAAATCAACAGGGAAACGGGGAATTCAGAAGAGAAATTGCCAAGACATGATTCGCAATTCCATCTTCTTCAGTACTCTGAATTAAAGCGATCCTGCGCCCAGGGGTTCCCTTTTTCGGCCGCCTTTTTCCACCACTTCCTGGCCTTTTCATGATTGATTCCAACGCCCCACCCGTTATAATACAAAACTCCCAGCCATACCTCGCCCCAGGAGTATCCCTGCAGAGCAGATTTCCGGAAGCAAACATAGGCTTTTTTTCTGTTTTCCAGTCTGGAACCTGAGGCGTTCAGGTAAAGGATACCTTTCTGAAAAAATTGAATGGCGTCATTGCGGGAGTGAATATCTTTTCCGCAACCCTGTGCACTGAAAGCTGTTAATGGGGAACACAGAAAAAGGACCTGTAAAAAAAAAATTCCGAAGAAAATATTAAAACAGAACTTTAGACAAGTCTTTACAGAAGAACCGGACTTTTGCCCGATATGTTTCTTCAGAACGTCATAAACCCAAACGCTGTCATCGGACATGGGCCGGCAATTGCTGCCATGTGTCTGTTCGGGGGTCATATTCTTCTCCCCCAGAAATAAATCCGCCATCATTCAATCCGCCGACTACAAGGACCATGCCGTTCGAAAGCTGGACTGCGACTCCTTTTTCCCGCGGAACCGGGTCGGGTGCCACTTCCTTCCATGAATTTCGGGATACTATATAAAGCTCAGAGTCCTTCAGATAGCCGTTATGGTAACCATCAAGCACCAGTATGTTCCCGGAATCCAGCGCCAGCCCCATAGCCCCCCATCGGGGCATTATACTCGAGGAAAGTGTTTTCCAGGTGTTTCTGAAAGGATCATACTGTTCGCAGGTTGTCAGACTTTGGCCGTTATATCCGTTTACAACAAGAACCGACCCGTTTCTCAACAAGGCTGCCGATGCTGCCCACCGGGGTTCTGGGTCGGGCGAAAGAGATTTCCATGAGTCTGAATGCGGATTGTAAAGTTCGGAAATCCCCAGGTAGCCATTTTGATTAAATCCTCCCGTGACAAAAACCGAGCCATCTTTTAACAAGACAGCGGTCGCACCGGCCCGTGCCGTCGGATCGGGTTTTTTCCGAATCCAGGTATTTTTGAAGGCATCATAGACTTCTGTGACATTGAGATAATTCTGGTTATATCCCCCTGTAACAAAAAAATCCCCATTAGTCAAAACGACTGCAGATGCGCTGGTTCGTGCGATGGGATCGGAAGCCGCCTGGACCCATTGTCCATTTTCTGGCGAGTAAATCTCCGTAATCCCGGTATCCTTCCCGTTAAATCCCCCGACAACAATAACTTTTCCGTTTGGTAGGACTCCTGCGGAAGCTCCCCATCTCGGAGTGAAGCCGGATTGTCGTTGCACAGCCCCAAAAGAACGGTTGGATACAGATAAATGTATCCAAAGAATAATGCTGATGAACCCGAGGGTTTTGATAAAAATCCTGATGGGCATAGAAATCCGCTCCTGTTTGGGGAACCGAAATCCACAAGCCTGTTTGAATCTTATCACCTGGTTATTAGGTTATTCGAGGGGGACAAGCAAGTCTATAGAAATGGTATGCAATTCTGGAAGTAGGAGGAGATTTTGGCAAAAAAAAGGGAGGGAAAACCCTCCCTTTTTTGAGTCCTCAGGGGAACTTAGAAACTGACTTCCCTGATCGTATCGGCTGGTGTATCAGCTACAAAAAGCACTCCATGAAAAACTGTTACAGCTCCAGGAAACTGGAAATGCCCTTCCACTCCCATGCCGTCTTCGCGTCCGGCAATCGGAACGCCTCCATTCAAGGTTGCTCCGGCCACCGTTGAGACCACCCCTGTTGAGAGATCGATCATCCGGATATCGGCGTTGGCACCGTCGGCGACATAGAGCTTGTTGCCGTCGATAGATATAGAGACTGGATGATAGAAGTAGGCATCCGGTCCGGGACCATTCAGGGTTCCCGGAAATCCGGCATGCCCTGCGAGAGTGGAAACAGAATTTGTTGCCAGAACCATTTTCCGGATCAGGTCATTGCGGGTATCTGCAATGTAAAGTACCTGGCCATCTGCCGAGATCGCAAGGGACCTGGGCTCCAGAAATGTTGCCTGGGCCCCAACGCCATCCGCGTGACCCGGTGTCAGCTTCCCTGCACCCGCCAGTGTCGTCACGGTGCTGGTGGCCAGATCAATTTTCCTGATCATGTTGTTGCCTGAATCTGCCACATACAATGTTTTTCCGTCCGGGGAAATGGCCAGACCACGAGGCGTTTCGAATCCGGCTGATTTTCCGACCCCGTCTCCCGAACTGGGGAAAGAGTGCCCCGCAATGGTTGACACCGTTTTTGTGGCCAGGTCAATCTTTCTGATCATATTGTTCCTGGAGTCTGCCACATACAATGTTTTTCCGTCCGGGGAAATGGCCAAGCCTTCCGGATTGTTGAAGCGCGCATTGGGGCCAACTCCATCACGGTAACGTGCCCTGTGTTCCGCCCCTGCAACATTCTCTACATCGACAGCCAGGTGATGCAAATGTGCAGGTGTGGGGGCTGATGACGAAAGACCATTCGCGGAAATTTTCCTGATCAGGTCGTTTCCAGTGTCAGCAATGTAAATTGTCCCGTCCGGTGCAGCAACGATTCCCTGGGGAAACTCGAACCGAGCTTCGCGTCCAGGACCATCAAGGGCGCCTCTTTCATGAAAAGCTCCGGCAATAGTGGACACAGTGACAGCCTGAGCTTGAATGCCGGCTCCCAACACAAGACTGGCACCCAGACCAAGGGAAATCATTTTGGCGGATGCCTTCCATTTTTGGTTGATGTTTTTGCCCATCTCTCTCCCCTTCTTCAATGTGTCCTCCCTGCGGATTAAGACAACCCCAAATTGACCGAAGACAAGGTTCTGGACCCGGTCAGGTCCATGCGAGAGTCAGTCCGCCAACGTCATCAATCATCTATAAGTGCAAACGGCTGAACTCTCCCTTTATTTTGAATCGGTCAACTGTATACACCCTTCATGAAAAAAATGCAAGGAAGAGACACGGTTTTCCGAGATGTTTCCTGATTGAATCCATGATGGGAGAACCGGTGGATGGGTAGATGGAAAATATCGTTTTATTCTTGAGAGACCATTCACCGTTTTGACTATTTGTCCAGCGCGCTTTCAGAATCGCCGGCCATGCCTAAGCGGTAAATACGGATCCGGACGCATTGCGTCTCCGTTTGGAAGTGTGGTTTTCAGTCGGCATATTAAATTGGCTTCCCTGATTCAGTATGGAAGCTGGATGCTCCTCCTCGCCTGGACGTATCTCCCGGAGATATGAGAAAAAACGCATCCCCAAATTTCCAAAATGGCGGTTCTGATCCTCAAAGATATCCATGACGCGCGCCAGGACATAATGAGCTTCAGTATGACCGGTTTCAGGAAGGAGAACGATATACGAACCTGTCTGAGGAGATACCATGGTATCACTCGACCGGATGACCTGTTCCAGTCTTGCCACGAACAGGCGATGAAAAAGACTCTCCATTGGTTCGTGATCCTCCTTACCGGGCTGTATTTTGATGAACAACACCGAAAATCGGATATTCAGGCGATTGCCCTTATCCATTTCCTCAAGCATTCTGTTTTCGATCGCACGACAATCCAGATACCCGCTTTCATCTTTTGAAGAGGTTACGGGCAAATAACGCATTCGGGGATAGTCCCCCAGATAAGGGATCAGGTCATCCGTCAGGCGATTAAAGCCCTCTTTCCAATTGTCAGGAAATGACGAATTCCCGCAAAAAGAAACAAGCAAGAGGAAACGGGAACCCATCGAGTCAAAAAAAGGAAAAGAAACAGATTCAACTTTTGTTCCATCCGGAAGAGTCCCAGACATTTTTTCAGGTTGTGAGGGATATTCCAGAGCATCTGTCTTTACCCTCGAGATCTGGTGAGGCACAAAGAATGGAGGATAGCTATCGCCTGATGACAGGGAGAGGAGATAAAGGAATCCTGAAGTTTCTTCGAAGTGATAAATGGATAGGGCCACATCCTCCTTCCAATTCCCCAAAGACAATCGGACAGACTGCAAGACCTTGTCCAGAATCTCCGCCAGGAAACTCGATGCTTCCCTCGTATTCAGCACATTTCTGGTTGAACCCGGTTCCGGCAGGTTCGCTAGCATCCTTAAAGGAATAATGTCCGGAAACACACGTTTCAGGTGATCCTGGATATTTCCGTTTTCAAGAGAATGTTCGTAAAAACTTTGCCCATCTCTTGACCTTTCGTAGGACACAATCTTTTTTGATTCCCTGTAGACAATAATGATAAACGCCAAAACACCCAGAAATCCGATGAAAAGAAATGTTCCGGCAATGAGCGGATGAACAACAGGCTTTCTGTTGCTGGAATGCAGGTTCTTCTGCTCTTCCGTTGTCTCGGACTTCTGCGTATTTTCAGGTAATCCCAAATCGCGCTGGATATCTTTCTGGGCCTTCTGGAGGACATCAAATCCTGTATAGGTAGGCCTTGCAAGGTGAAATTCTGTGGATACATTGTTTGGCCGGATGGAAATCAAAAAATCGGAGGGGAGAGTTTTTGCCCATATCTTGGGAATGAATGCGATCTGAACGGAGAAAAAAAACAGACATCCTGTAATCACGATAAGTTTTTTCAATTGAACAATGCCGACAAGCATTGATTATCCGCCATCTTTCTACTAGGCTTATGAATAAAGGATGGAACAGGGTTTTCTTCCTGTCCATTATACTTGATGGGTTCCATCCCGCGCACAGGTTTCTCCCCTACCACAAGCTTGCAGGCTTACCATTGGGCAAAGCATTTCGCATAGGGCTCTTTCTAAAAATTTTTCTTCTTTCCTCGGCTGTTTCCCTCATTTCTCTTGTCGGAGGATACTGGCTCCTTGAAAAGGAAATGGTCAGACGCGTGACTCTTATTTTGAAAAATGAGAGCCGCCTGGTTCTGGATCAGTTGGCACACGCAGTTGCCATCCCTGTTCTGAGTGACGACCAGCTGACAATCAACGATTTGCTCAGGACCTTTTCGCTGCAGAACGGTGTGAAAGAGATTGTCGTGAGAGGGAAGGATGGAAAGCTTTTGGGAGACTCCCTCAACGCGCGGAATCCCGAGATTCTGAAAACACTTCCCTCCCCGGGACAGGAAAACAAGATTTTTTTTCATCATTTCAATGACCTGAATTATGCGCTGGCGAGCAAAACAGTTTTTTTCGGCAAAGTTCCCATCGGAACGATTTCGATTGTGTTTTCTGACAAGCCCTATCGGACCATCCGGAAGGAAATTCTCTCGTCGTTCTTGGTTTTGGGAATGGCGGGTCTGATCCTTTCTCTTGGGGGAGCATTCCTGCTATCCAGATTCCTGACCCGGCCGATCAAAACATTGCATCAGGCAACACAATCGCTGATGGGTGGGGACTACTCCATACAATTGGTCCCTTCCTCCCGGGATGAATTGGGAGACCTGACGGAAGGGTTCAACCAGATGGTCAAGGAACTTCATCACAAGGAGCTTCTGCAAAATGCCCTGATCCGTTATGTTTCACATGATATGGCTGAAAGGATCATCCTCAACCCGGATCTCATACACCTGGGTGGAATCAGACAGGAGGTCGTGGTCCTTTTTGCGGATATCAGGGATTTCACGCGGTTGTCCAACATCTTGTCTCCGGAACAGACCGTTGCCATCCTGAACGAATATTATGGCTCACTCATCAGGGTTATCCTTGATTTTCAGGGATCGGTCAACAACATCATGGGAGACGGTTTCATGGCCGTGTTCGGGATCCCCGAGTTTCTTCCCGAGCATCCGCGGGTCGCGCTGGAGTGTGCGCTGGCTCTTCGGGAAGAGGTGGGGATCTGTTCGAAAAACCGGATGGAAAGAGGGTTGCCGGTAGCGGATTTCGGGATTGGGGTCCATGTCGGTGACGGCATTGTCGGAAATATAGGGTCCGGGATGAGAATGGAGTATACTGTTGTCGGACAAACGGTCAACGTGGCCTCCCGGCTTGAAGCTTTGGCCCAGCCATCAGAAATTCTGGTCAGCCAGGATTTGTCTTCAAGGGTCAAGGGGTTATTTTCCTTTTCGGAAGGATATCCGATTCCGATCAAGGGTCTGGACAAGGAAATACATGTTTGCAGGCTCATCGGAAAAAAAGAAATCGCCCTGTCCGGAGGACAGTCTCCGGTCGGGACATAGTTATGGTCACTCACTTCCTGCCGTTCACAGGCCACTAAGGAAACATGTCTGTTGGATGATCTGAAAGCGTGCTCCCCTTTTTTCTTCGCAAGGCTTTCTCTTCTGGCCTGTTTAGGACTTTTCTTGTCGGGTTGCATGGAGACCACCGCACCTCCTCCCACCCCTCACCGGTTAGAAAAAAAAGTGAGTCCTGCCCCGGACTGGGTCATCAAAATCCGGCAGGATGAAAAAGAAGGCAATTTTCCCCAGGCTCTCGCAGAACTGGAAAACACCCGGAACGTCCGGGAACGGAATCTCTGGGAAACCCGCATTTTAAAAAAATGGAGCTTGTTTGATATCGACCGGGCCAAGTTTCTTGAACGCTCCGGACACGCCGACGACGCGTCCTTCCTGCTTGAAGAGGTGTTCAAGCGCTCCCCCGAATTTTTGACAAATCCCCCCTCTTCCCTCACTCCCAGCCTGTTCAAGAAATTTCTGGGAAGGGAGATCGGCGAAAATCAGGAACTCCTCGCAATAAGGCAATTGACGATGAACGACCTTTTGGACAAGGAAGAGAAAAAGGGCGTGTTGTTTGATGCCTATATCCATCTCACAAAAAGAAGAATATCGGAAGAAAAATTTCATTATGCAATGCTGGATCTGAAAAAGGCATTTATCCTCAAGCCAGTTGATCCCGAGGCCCTTTCCCTTCAGACACTGTTGGATCTCCAGGCAAAAAAATGGACTGAAAAAGGTTATCAGGCGTTTGCTGATCAAAACCTTCACAAGGCCATCTATTACTGGAAAAGGGCACAGGAGATCAGACCCGAGGACAAAAGCCTCCCGGAGAATATCCATAAAGCCCAAAATCTCCTGGAAAAACTGCGGAAAATAGAACAGGAACAAGTGGAAAGTTCTCCGGATGGACAGAACATACGCAAATAAACACCCTCATTTCAAACCGGACGGGAGGATTCGATGAGCGAAAACAAGATTCCGGAGTTTTCAAAGGACTTGTTGCATGCAAGGTGGTTTACGGATCCGGTTTGTTCATGGAGCTTTGCTGCCGAAGAAGCGATCGGGATATTTCGTCATCATTTTTCCGGGCGCCTGATTTTTGAGAACAGGATGCTGACCCTTTACCGGAATCTTGACCGTTTTCTGGAACACCACGGGATGGCTTTGCCGGCCGAGTTCGCCCCGAAAGTTGACAAGGTATCGCTGGCTACAGGAAAGCCAATCAGTTCAGAGGCCTGGAAAAAAGGAGCGGTGCCCCAATCCTCTGAGGATGCCTGTCTTTGGGTCAAGGCAGCCCAGACGATCGATCCTTCCAAAGGAGATCTTTTTCTTTCCCTGATGAGAAAGACCTTGTTTATAGACGCCAGAAACATTGGAGAAGTTTCCGTCCTCAAGGAGATGGCGCATATTGTTGGATTGGATCCTCTCCGTCTGAAGGACATGGTCAACACCGAAGAAAACAAGGCTCTCTTGTCCGATGACGGTGGACTGGCAAGAATGGAAGGTGTAGAGACCCGCCCGACGCTGGTTTTAAGAAATAGTGGCGGAGACAGGGTCTTTATAGGAGGTTTGATGGATCCTGAGCTCTATATACACGCAGGGGAAGTCCTTTTGAGGGAGGCATGACAATAAACGATTTTCCCTGAATCCGCAGTCTTTCAAGTAGGGGATTGAAGGCGTTGGAGAAGCATCAGGGCTTCTTCGTACACATCGTCAGGGTGATTACCCAAAATGGTGAAATGTCCCATTTTACGACCTGGCCGGGGTAACGATTTTCCGTACAAATGCAATTTCAGATGGGGATTTTCCAGAAGTATGTTCCAGTCCGGTTCACCGTTTGCCCACAGATCTCCCATCAGGTTTCCCATCGCTGCTGGCATGGAAAGCCCCGAATCACCCATCGGGATGTCGCACAGGACCCGAACCTGTTGCTCAAACTGGCTCGTCAGACAGGCGTCTAGGGTAAAATGACCGCTATTATGGGGCCGGGGTGCAAGCTCGTTAACCAGAAAACGGCCGTCGTGAAGCAAGAACAGTTCGACAGCCAGGATCCCGCTATACTCCATTTTCTCTGCGACAGATCCCGCGATTTCCATTGCTTTTTTAGCCAAGATCTCTCCTATCCTGGCCGGAGCAACCGATATTTCGAGAACCCCTTGGCGATGTCTGTTTTCTGCAACAGGAAAATAATGAATGGCGCCTGACCTGTTCCTTGCCAGGATGACAGAGATTTCCTTGTCAAAAAGAACGCGTCCTTCCAGGATGCATGGCACACTGCCCCATGAGGAAAAGATCGTAACGACTTCGGCAGGGGTACCGACGAGGATTTGTCCCTTCCCGTCATATCCGAGACGGCTTCTTTTCAGAAGCGCAGGAAAAGGAAACCCCGGAGGGATCGAATCAATATCCTTTTCCTGTGTAACAGGAAAAAATTCCGGGACAGGAAAGCCCAGCCTTGAGAGAAAGGTCTTTTCCCTGATCCGGTCCTGGCATATGCCCACACCTTTCGCGGGAGGAGTGACGATGAGTTTTTGGGAAAGCCTTTCAAGTGTCGTTGCGGGAACATTTTCAAATTCCGTAGTGACTGCATCTATGTTGTCCAGACAGTACCTGATAGCGTCTTCATCCTCGAATCCGGCTGACAGGTGAAATGAAGAAAAATCTTTCGCCGGGCAATGGGGATCCGGGTCCCATGTGACAACCCGATAACCCATGGACCTTGCCGACATGGCAAACATGCGTCCCAGCTGGCCTCCTCCAAGCACACCCAAGCTCGCCCCAGGGAGAATCATTTCGGACTTTCTTTCTGGAGATCGATGGCCAGGACTTTTTCCCGGAGAGATTCGCGATATTTTTCCAGTTCGTCGGAGAGGACCTTGTCTGATAATGACAATATCCGGATGGCCAGAAGGGCTGCATTTTCGGCGCCGGATTCCCCGATTGCCAGTGTTCCGACCGGAATGCCTTTCGGCATCTGGACGATGGACAAGAGTGAGTCCAGACCGTTCAGCACGGTGGAAGGAATCGGAACCCCCAGAACCGGCAGTGTTGTTTTCGATGCCAGCATACCAGGGAGGTGGGCCGCCCCTCCGGCACCGGCTATCAGGACCTTCAACCCCCTGCTCCGGGCATTCTGGGCATATTCGAACAAAAGATCCGGTGTCCGGTGCGCCGAGACGACCCGGGATTCATGGGGGATGCCAAACGATTCAAGACACTCGGAAGCCTTTTTCATGGTTTTCCAGTCGCTTGTGCTGCCCATGATGACGCCCACAAGCGGGGGGAATTGACGGTTCATGTTTCATACCTCGTAACAGGATAGGGGGAGAGACTGGGGTTATTCTCTTTCCGGAAAATATCTGAGGATCTTGGCAGCCCAAAAGACGAAATGCAAACATTTTTGTCCTGGCCAGAAAAAATGATACGGTCAAATAAAACCCAACAAATACAGGAGGGTTCTATTTGACCCACATTATTCAAATACCTTAGTATTGATAGATTAGCGGCCATCTTCAAGGAGGATTTTTTGGAAGCGGCATCTCTGTTGCACGGGATTCCTTATTGTATAGGACCTGACCCGGTTCTCATCCGGAAGGAAATCATTTCCGGAGGGCCCGGGATTCAAACCTATCTGGCGCAAGGGGGCTATGGGGGACTTGAGAGAGTTCTGTCCAACCTTTCTTCACGGGAAACGATAGAGGAGATGAAGGAGGCTGGCCTCCGGGGTCGGGGAGGAAGCGGATTCCCGACGGCTGTCAAATGGGAAAAGGTCGCAGGTCACCGCATCAGGGAAAAGTATGTTGTTGCCAATGGAAGTGAAGGCGAGCCAGGAAGCCACAAGGATCATTTCCTGATCGAAACGAACCCACACCAGATACTTGAGGGCATGATCATCGCATCCTTTGCGGTGGGGGCCCAGAAAGCTTTCCTGTTCGTGAAAGACAGTTTCCCCTCCGGTATCGATACTCTCGTGAAGGCCAGAGATGAAGCACAGGAGGCAGGATATCTCGGAAAGACCATTCTGGGGTCCTCTTTCTCCCTCGATCTGGAAATATTTGTTGGTCCCAGCGCTTACATTGCCGGAGAAGAAACCGCCCTGCTCGAATCACTGGAAGGCCGACTTCCGAAGCCCCGGCCGAAACCACCGGGATACCCCACGGATCGTGGTCTCTACAATTGTCCTACGGTCGTCAACAACGTGGAAACCTATGCACATGTTTCCCATATTTTTCGGCATGGCCCGTCGTGGTTCAAGAAAAGGGGCCTTCCAAAGAGTCCTGGCACAATGGTGTTTTCTGTTACCGGTTCCGTCATGCGACCCATTGTGGTGGAGCTGCCGTTGGGAACCCCCCTGCGCGTTCTTGTCGAAAACTATGCAGGAGGGGCGCCTCCTGGGGAAACGATTACGAGCTTCTATCCTGGAGGACCTTCTTTCGGAGTTTTGCCTGCCAAGGACCTGGATGCGCCGCTAGACTATGACGCGCTCAGGAGTCTCGGATCCGGAATCGGATCCGGTGGCGTGATCGTTCTTTCGGACAAGGATTGTCCAGTTGCCACGGCAAGGGATTTTGCGGATTTTTATGAAAAAGGTTCCTGCGGACAATGCCCGCCCTGCCGGATTGGTACGGAAAATTTGCACCAGCTCCTGGACCTTTTTGAAGACGGAAAAGCTTCAAAAGAGAATGTTCAAAGAATCCTGCGGATCTCTGAAATGATCAAGGGTCGGGGAAATTGTGGCCTTATAACGGCTTCGGCCTATTCAGTAGAAACTTTAATCCGCCATTTTCCGGAAGAATTCCAGGCTCATCTGGATGACAAGGGGTGCCGCAGACTTCATCGGACACCGTTGTACCAGAAAGTTCTTCCCCGGGAAGTTGCGGAAATCCCGGGCTGACTCCTCCCTGATCCTGGAGAAGTCCGGATAACCCGATCGGAAACAGAAAGCAGATCATTGGATACCTTGTTGCGATATACCCATCACCTGTTCTTCTGCACAGGGAACAAGTGCCTGGGCAAGGGGAACGAAGAATTGAAGATTCTGGCCCAGACTTACGTTGCTTCCCAGGGGTTGGAACGTGACATAATGGTGACCAAGAGCGGATGTCTGGATCAATGCGAATATGGACCGATGGTTCTGGTTTATCCTGATGGTAAATGGTTTTCCGGTATGGATGAGGCAGGCGTCAGGAACCTGATCGACCAGATCAAGGATAACAGGCCACTCCTGCCCAGACACCTCCACTTTCAGTTTGATCAAAAGAAAGGTTAATTTCGTGGCCTACAGAATCAGGAAAAAAGGACCGGGTCAACCTGCGGCACCATCCTCTCCGGTCCCGCACACCCCTCATGCGTCCCCGAATGGAAATGCGGGAAGCCATCTTCCCGGTTTTCTGGACGACCGCAAGAAAAACCCGTTGATCGTTGCCGGAATTGTTGGGCTGGTGGTTTTGGCCGGGGTGGGGCTTGTGGCACATATCTATTCCGACAAGAAAAAGACAGAACAGAAAGCGGCTGCTCTCGAAACGCAGGCAGAACAAATGTTTTCCAAAAGCATGCAGGACAAGAATTCCGACTGGAACAAGATTGATCTATTGTTCGAAGATGTCGTCAAAAAATACCCGGATTCGTCCAGCGCAAAGGTGGCACCGCTTTTTCTCGCTTCGATCCAGAATCAGTTGGGTCAGCCCCAGAAGGCTGTCAACTGGCTGCATGAAGGGCTGGAGAAAAATTCAGGAGACACCAAAATCTTGCCGTTTTATTATGAGAGTTTGGGTGTGACGTTCATGTCCACAAAGCAGTATGACCAGGCCCTTGCCATGTTTCAGAAGGTGATCAAGTTTCCGGGAAAAACCTTGGCTGACGCCGCATATTACAATATCGGAAAAGTGTATGAGCTCTTGAATCAGCCGGCACTTGCCATCCTGAACTACCGGAAACTGCAAAAAAAGTTTCCCAGCTCTCCATGGGCATCAGAAGCTGAAGCCTATATAAGGAAGCAGAATCCTACAGAATCGTCTCCCCCCCCTCCCTTGGCCTCTCCGCCGCCTCTCCCGGCAGGGAAGTAATGGAAAATGGGGTCACTATGAAAATGACCCCGTTTTTGCTTCTTGCATGAGAGTTGCCTCAGGTCTTTTTGGGGTTCTCCAGCTCTCCGGTGAAACCGGAGAGCTGGGTTTGTGTGTGTTTCCGGTGTCTAGCCCAGATCTATCTCTCCTGGAGCGAAACCGGATTTCAATTTCATGAAGGGCTCATCACGGTGTTACCTTCGTCTTGCCCACATCCCTCAAGTTTGCATTCCACACCCGGCAAGGCGAGCAGCCTTTATTACAAGTTCACGCTCAACTTTAAGGCCTTTCAATTGAACAAAGTACGGTCATCTGGGTTACCGGTTGCCGAAACGATTCATAAAATGCTTTCAAGCTTGAGTAAGGCTCTGAAGCGGCAAAGAAGAAATGAAAAGTTATCGTTTCAGGTATCCGGATACAAGAGAAACCTCAGCTGGAGCGGGGAATGTCTGCTTTGACAATCTTTCACCCCAAAAAAAGGGGCTCCGAGGAGCCCCTTGGGGGATTGAAAAGATAAAAGTCAATTCGGGGGTTTTTATCTTGCCGGCACCATAATGGTTTGTCCCTCCCTCAGGAAAGAACGCCCGAAAAGATGGTTCTTGCTCCGGATTGCAGAAATGGTTGTCCGGAATCTTTTCGCCAGGGCAAAAAGGGACTCTCCCCGGCGGATTCTGTGCCGCATCCATCGATTGGTGCCTTCATGAACAGACCCGTGGCGATATCTGTTGGAGGCATAGGATGCAGGAATCACAATTCGTTTACCGGTATGGATGATCGAAGAGCTTGTCAGTCCGTTGGCATCCATCAAGGCCTGCATGGGAACGCGATACCGTCGCGAAATAGTCCACAATGACTCGCCGGGCCGGATCGTATGAACTCCCCCATTGGCATCGGCATAGAGATCATGGCGGGAAGTTTTTGGAAGATGGTCCAGGTTTGCCAGAAACATCGCCTGTTTTTCTGCAGGAATATTCACTGAAACAGAAGACATGTGAGGAGGTGTAGCCCAACGTGTAAATTCCGGATTTAATTTTCTGAATGTGGAAAGGGATACGCCTGCGGCCCTGGCGAGAACTCGGATTTCCGCCGGATGATGCAAAGCGACCGATTCGGTTTCCAGCGGCGGATGGTATTCAATATTTGCAAACCCGTACCGTGAAGGATCTTTCGCAATCTTCATTGCCGCCAGAAACTTCGGAACATAGTCCTTTGTTTCGTTAGAAATCGAGTTCGAATTTCTGATTTCCCAATAATCCTTCGTGCCGGTATCGGCAACCGCATTTGCCATTTTGCCTTCACCGGCGTTGTAGGCTGCAAGCGCCAAGCTCCATGAATGGAATTCCGTGTAAAGATCTTTCAGATAATTTGCCGCAGCCCGGGTCGAAAGGACAGGGTCCCGCCTCTGGTCAATCCAGGCATTGACCCTGAGACCGTACTTTCGGCCAGTCCCTCGCATGAATTGCCAGAGACCTGCGGCCCTTGAGTAGGAATAGGCCCGGGGACTAAACCCGCTTTCAATCAGGGACAAATAGACGAGGTCTTCTGGAAGGCCTTCTTCCCGAAAAATAGCTTTCATCATGGGAAGATAGCGGGTTGACCGGGAAAGCCAGACAGAAAAATGACTGCGGGCGGCGGTCTGAAAATACGTGCTGTACCATTCGATGCTGGGGTCATCCGGAACGCGCATGAAAAAGGGTTTTTCCAGCTGTTTTTTCTGCAACTGATCAACCGGGGAAGACGTGAGGGAAGCTCCAGCGGAATTTTTCGCCGTTGGTCCGGGGGGCTTGGATATCTGATCCGGAGGAGGACTGGGAATCAGTGGTGGAGTGACAGTCTGGGTCACAGAAGATGAAGATGAGGAGTCCGGGGAACCTGGATGGGGAACAGTGGAACAACCGGAAGCCAGGAGAAAAAAAGTGGAACCCAGGGCCAGAATCTTTCCTGTTCGTGTTCTGATCAAAAAAGAGCCTCCTTATTAAGGCCATTCAATGTCGCAGAATGTCAGCCTGTGGACCAAAAAACCAAATCATCATACCGGACATGCCGGGTGTTCCGGATAAAGGCAGAAAACACGAGGGAACCATTCCTCAATTTTCGTATAAATGCACGACATTAATATCAGATAATTCCGGGAAAGACAAATAAAATTTATGTGACTGTTTCCCATGGGCTGCTGAGGCCCGATGAACATGACTTCTCTTCGGAAGATTTTCCTTGATAATTAAGTCGATTCCAATCCGTCAAGGTTAACGCGATGGCAACAGTTGGCATTTTGAGGAAACCGGAATACAATGGTTATTCAAGTGAGGACAAGAAGCTATATTGCCTGCAATAACGAATGACCAAAACACAGGGACCGAATGACGAATCCAGGACCTTCCGAGCTTCTTCAGGCATTCAAGTCAGTCGACCTTTTCAAATCCCTCAAGCCGGACGAGGTGGAATCCCTTGAAAAGATCGTACGTCTCCGGCATTACCGGTCCGGTCAGAAAATCATCCAGGAATTCGACCGGGGGATGGAGCTTTTTGTGATCGTTTCGGGTTCTGTCAAGATTTCCACCGAAGATGCCGAAGGGCGAGAGATTATCGTGTCCATCGGATACCCTTCGGATTTTTTTGGTGAAATCGCCCTTCTCGATGACGATACCCGCAGTGCCACCGTTACCGCAATCGAGCCCACAAGCGTCCTGTCTATCGAAAAAAGTGACTTTCTGCGGTTCTTTGTCACCTATCCGGAATTTGCTCTCCGGATGCTTGCCGTCATGGGCCAGAGGATCAGGAAAACAGACGAAAAACTGATTCACATGGCTTTTGCGGACTCGTTTGCAAAAATTGCCAGGACCTTGCTGACAATTTACGAAAAAGAAGGCGTACAGGCGGAAGGCGAACTCCCCTACATCCATGACCGGTTTACCCGACAAGAGCTGGCATCCCTGTCGGGCGTTTCCAGGGAAACCGTTTCCCGGTCATTGGGCGCCTTTATCCAGGCGGAGCTGATCAGGGTGGCGGATAACCGGATATACATCCTCAACGAGAACAAGTTGAGGAGAGAAAGTCTCGGAAGCTTCTCCTAAGGAAAGGGAGGAAAATGGGAACAATTCAGTCTTCGGGTATCAGCGGGTGGGGGCCTTTCGACTATATTGTCGTTTTCGGGGTGGGAACGATTCTGGTACTAGGAATTTTTGCCATCTTCAGGGCGATCCGGGTTGTTACGAAAGACCAGTGATTTTTCGGCGGATCCCGATCGCTTTCCGGTAGGTTTCCATATAATCCCCTGCCCTCGCTTTCCAGCTGTTTTTTTTTCGCATGGCATTGACGATCTGCTTTTTGAGCCGGATCTTGTCCTGGAAAAGTCCGATCGCTTTGTGGATGCCAGCCATCACCCCTGCCTCCGATAAATCATCCAGCCAGATTCCGGCCTCTGACGGATTGACCGTATCCTTGAGTCCCCCTGTGGGATTCACAACCGGGATTGTCCCGTATCTCATGGCATACATCTGGGAGAGACCGCAAGGTTCAAAACGGGAAGGCATCAGGAAAAAGTCTGACCCTGCAATGATCCTGTGGGCCAAAGGGTCATCAAAGCCTATCCGGACACCGACTTTCTGTCTGAAGGATCTGGACAACCGGATCGTCTTCTCTTCCAGCAGAGACTCTCCTGAACCCAGAATGACCAATCGGAAATCAACCCCGGTTTCGAGCAGCTTTTCCACTCCGTCTAACGCGAGATCGACCCCCTTCTGTCCAGTCAGCCGAGTCACCATGCCGAACAATGGACCTGAAAAGGTCGGATCCAGACCAAACGCCTTTAAAAGTTCTTTCTTGCTGTCGGCTTTTCCAGACAGGTCATGCCGTGAATAACGTGTCCGGAGGAAGGGATCGTTTTCCGGGTTCCAGAGAGCGTCGTCGATTCCGTTCAAGATTCCGACAAACTGCTCTTTCCTTTTAACAAGAGCACCGCTCAGACCTTCTCCCAAAGGCTCTTCGAGAACTTCCTCCCGGTAAGAAGGGCTCACCGTGGAAAGCATCTCTGAACAGCATATTCCACCTTTTATAAAGGCCATTTTTCCGTAGAATTCGAGCCGGGAAAAATGGGCGTATGAGGGAGGCAGCCCTGTCAGGGGCAATTTCTCTATCGGAAACAGCCCCTTGTAGGCCAGGTTGTGGATAGTGAATAGGGAAGCAACGGTTTCCCATGCCTTGTCTGTCACTCTCCAGTATTCCATGAGAGCCATGAACAGACCTGTCTGCCAATCATTTCCATGCACGATATCGGGAAAAAAGTCTTCGTCTTTCATCCACCCCCGGACGGCATAACTCCATAACAGGAAACGCTCAAAGTTATCGGGGTAGTCCAGGCCGTTTTCTCCATATAATCCGGGTCTTTCAAACAGGTTGCCGGGGTTCAGGAAGGTGACGGGAACACCGCCTGCGGTCTGTGCAATAAAAACTTCCGTCTTCCCCATACCGTCTGGAAGCTCAAAGTTGATATCTTTTTTGAGTGTGATTCCGTCCAGTCGACGGATTCCCCCGAACGCCGTCGTCACAACACGGAGGTCAACCTGGTGATCGGGAACTATGGACATGATAGCTTCCGGCAGGGCCCCGGCGACATCAGCCAAGCCTCCGCTCTTCGAAAATGGGGAGACTTCCGAAGAGAGAAAGAGAATTTTCATTATTGGTTTTGATGAATATCCGGAGAAATCCAATCGGGCCTCGTTCTGTCAAATACAGTGATGAACAGATTTTCTCAAGAACCATCTTCCGACAGATCAAGGATCGTTATCTGAAAACAAATTTTTTGGATGATTTGGCCATTCTACCATAATTTCCTCCTGTCATGGGAACGAAAAACGTCTGGTTCCATTGTATGACCTGGTCGGATAAATCCCTGTATGCGAATGGAAATCGGGCGGCCGGAATGGCTTTTTGAGATTTCTGGTTCATTGAAGGAAAAAAATATAGCAATCCTTCACGGCAAAGATTATAATTGAACGTTAGCCTTATTGAACATTGTTTGTCTAAATAGAGAACCATTCTGGAAAGGTTTTTTGTGCACCTTCAAACATCCATCCTCAGGCCCATCGTCACGTCTTTCAACCAGATTGCCGACGACGCCAACTGGAACAGGTTTACTGGTCTTCCATGGGAACAACTGAAACCGGAATTGCTGACGGAAGGTCAGAAGGGGGCAGTTGTTTTCGTCTCATACGTCGAAGATCATCTTCCGGGATATTTTCAGGAATACCAGAAACTGTTTCCCATCGAAGAAGCACCGACGACACAAGAGGCCATTCATAACCGGGAGCTTTTCCGGTTTATCGTGCGATGGGGATTTGAAGAGGACAAGCACGCCCAGGTTCTGACCATGTATCAGCTCAAGTCCGGCATTGAACCTTCTGAGGAAGTGCTCGAGGAAAGAATGATTCTGGAGAATCGGAAATCTTTCTCCATCGGATTTTCCGAGCCGGTCCAGGTCTTTACCTACACCCTGCTCCAGGAAAAAGCGACGCAGATGTACTACCAGTCTCTCGGGAGGAGAGTCCAGGAACCGGTTCTGGGCAAGCTGTTAAATTACCTTGCCAAAGATGAGGCCCGTCATTATTCCTTCTTCTGCCAGCTTCTGGAATCCTTCGTCAGTACAACG